>Ga0265294_10000389_pt1 | contig 58663 bp, 53 predicted proteins | sample MunlanPumphouse3_FD_192504 | JGI IMG/M metagenome (GOLD analysis project Ga0265294, IMG submission 192504) | Groundwater microbial communities from a municipal landfill in Southern Ontario, Canada - Pumphouse #3 | ecosystem: Environmental > Aquatic > Deep subsurface > Groundwater | place... | reverse complement strand
GGTGCGCCACCGGATCGATTTTTGCAGTATTCACATCGCAATTTGTTGATGGATATAGGAAAAGGGCTCCCTTTCTGTTATTGTTTAGTCACGACAAAAAACAAAACAAACGGAGGCCCTTTCCATTACCCATGGTACACCAACGCCCGCTGTTCTTCAATCCCTGCTGTTCGCCCATGACGAGCTGAAGTCCTGTTTGCTTCGACAGCCGTCGGCGAGGGAGCTGGAGTTCCTGCAGTATTTCCAGACTGTCCGGTCCTTGCTGTCATCGGATGAGCGGCGAATGCTCGGAAGACATCACCGCAGGGGAAGGAACGGTTACGCTTTGGCCAGCATCCTCGGCATCATGCTGCTCAAACTCCTGTACCAGCAGCGAACGATGAAGCAGACGTTGCTTTTACTGCACGAGAACGGGAATCTGAAGGATATGCTCGCCATTACCGAAGTTCCCAGTGAGGCGACCGTGAGCAGGTTGTCCAGGGAAGTTGAGCAGATCGTACCCCCTTCGAGCCTCCATGGGCGGGTGGTGCAAGCATATGCGAAATCACTGGACCGGCTTGCCGTGGGGCACCTGAGCATCGACAGCACGATCGTCGAGGCGCGGGAAAAACCCGTCAGGACAAGAGTCCCGAAGGCAAAGCCCCCCAAAAAGCGAGGGCGCAAGGCGAAAGGGTCACTCGATGAACAGCAGCACCGTGAGCGTCAAGCCCAACAAGAGCAAGAGCGGATCGCCTATCTGCAGGAATCGTTCGAGACATCGCTGGGGAAGTTGGAACTGCGCTGTTCCGTGACCGCGAAACAGAATTCCAAGGGAAAGAAACAATGGTTCATCGGCTACAAGGCCCATCTGGCCACCGACGATCATGGGGTTCCGATGAGCTTCGCGGTGACCGGAGCCTCGGTCCATGACAGCCAGGTCGCCGTACCGCTGATGAAAAAGACCAGGGAAACCGCCGACTTCTTGTATGCCCTGCTCGACAAGGGATACATCAGTCCCGTGATAAACGACTATGTCGGCATGATAGGGCGCAAGGCCATCATCGACCGCAGGGCCTACAAAGGTGTGGTTGCCGATCCCTTGGATCAGGCTTCCCAGCAGCGCTATGGTGCGAGAACCACCGTGGAGCGTACCAACAGCGAGCTCAAGGACGGATATCTCCCCGATGTGATCTACAAGCGCGGTTGCCATGCACGGTATGAGATCGCCCTCTCCGTCCTGCTCACCACGATGAAGAAGGTGCGCAACGTGCTGATGCTCTACGAGCAACACAATACACGCAGAGCATCGTAAACACTATCAATCGGGATGTTGCCCATACCCTTCCCAGAAAGAGGGATGTTTTGGCGTGCCTTTTGATTCTCTTTGTATGCAATCACGAGGGTAATTCCGATGGCAAGGCCATCCGAGTAGCCGTCATACCCCCAAGGATGAATGGATATGCACAAATCTTCGCATATTTATACGCTTCGTTCAGCATTTTGAAATTTGCTCTATATATATCGCAATATGAACGTACTCTGTGTTAATAATCTGATCATACTAGTCAACTATCTACTTTTTCTTCATCGCCAAGTGAGTTCATAACAGTTGTTCGTCTGCGATCCATTCAAGTGAATTTGTCACGATTCGATAGATTTGAACCATCAAATATCATAAAATAGTTATAATTTTAAAAATGAAAATATAACAAAAAATGATGAATCCAAGGGTGTTGAATATTGTAATACCATACGGTCTTTGATATCCTGTAGCAAATATGGAATCTATATGCATAGTAAGAACAAAAAAATATCAAATTACCATTAAAATCATTTATCTCATAATATTATATACATGTGTCTTGATTTTCCCACTATCTGCGATACTATTTCAGTGGGATGGCACTGAGGGTCAGTTGGGCAACTTGGATATTTGGAATGACGGAGTTCCAGATACCATATTTCCCAGCGACAATCGTTTGATGGACGGATATGTCGGACGTTTTGTTTATCAGGGTGAGGCTAACAAGATCATCACGATTACATCCGGAGGGCTCACTCCTTCTATGGGAGCTTCGCCGGAATATTTTTACTACACTAAAATTGATAATTTAACTTATTGGAGGCGGGTTAATTTCGTCGTGACGATGAAACCGCTTTTGCATAATGATAGCGAAGGAGCGGTGATTGGCTCCGTGAATACAGTGTTGGAAACTCAAGGAAGCACCATCACCATCCCTATCGGGGCGGGATCAGAGCAAGTTTCAAATCCCACGGTCACAGGTGGGTATAATGCCCTTGGTCAATGGGGATTCACTACCGCTCACATATACAAATATCCATATAAATACATCTGGATTGACATGGCTGTCGTGAGAACTGCAAGTACGAGTATTTCAAATGCAAACCTAGGGCAAGGCTCATACCAGTTGTTCATCAATGTAACCGGCCAAGGCATTTCTACGGCATTTAGTCTTTCCGGGTATACCAAAAAGAAAAACGCACCGATACCGCTTCAGGAAGACACGTATACATTCTCGGTTGAACGGTTGGGATTTGACTCTCTCATATTTCCCATTCTGGTTACCAAAGATTCAGCTTCACATAGTTGTCCGGTCGGTATTGTTCGTTTCAATTCAGTAGATACCCATGCAAGAGTATTTTTTGCCTCTGATCTCGCGGGCACATCGGCTGATTATAGATTTACCTCTGGAATGAAATCCTTTGGCTATTCACTCCTATATGTCCCGATTATTCCTTCGCTAGGAACGATTACTGAGATAACGAGTCCGAACATTACATTCAATACGGAACAAAGGACTGTATATAGTCCTTTGTTCCCAAACACCTCTCAACAACAGTACGTGCTGACAGGAGAGTTACGTATTTTTGTATCTCCTGACTTGAAGTATAATATTCCTCCTTCGGGAAAGTATACTTCAGTCGTGTATTGTTTTGTGATGGCGGATTAAACGATTAATGTGAATAGTTGCACATAGTAATGCAGAACCAATCAGGGCGGTCATCGCATCAAAGAGTATTACTTACGAATTGTCAAACTATATTTATTGGTTATGTTCTATCGAAGCTAACTTCTTTTCCTCAATGGCTTTCATCCTGTGCCAGTCTCGGTAGATCACCGGACTAGCACCAAATAGATACTCATCTTCAACAGCCGTTCGTTCCATTTTCAGCAATTCCTTTGCTATCGTGGTGACATTGCGTTTGAATTCCGGGGAATGTATCTCTTCTACTTTCTTACCTTTCTTTTTCCGATAATGCGAATAGTGTTTCCATAAGCTATTAGTGATTCTTGCGGGTGTTGATGGACGCCTTAACAGATCAAGCACTTGAATCCGAAAAGTCGGTTCGAATTGTGAAAACTCACTTTTATCCAATGCTGCCAGAGTCCGTCCCATGGCTCGGGCCCATGTGTTGTCCAATTCCTGGCAGAGAAATTTTAGCACATACCACGTTTCATACAATTCTTTCATCGAGGTCAATTGATGGTGTGAGAACCAGTGGAATGCGAGAAGTCTCCTTCTCCAATCCCACCATTTCAAAGGACTTTGCAAATCACTACAGGGTATCAGGAAGTATCTTTGTTCCAATAGCAGCGATCCGAATACTCCAGGCGGATTCCCCCTTTTTGTGTTCTTTAATGTCGTTTTGTATACTCCACAGGAAGGGCTGCCGTCCATATAGATGAATATGTTGGCATTACAACGTTTGAGTACTTCGATACATTCCAACGATCCTTGTTTCATCTCTTTGGTCACAATACGTCCGGCTCTGTTTTTTACCTCTGCTTCTCCTGACCAGACTTGCTCGCCGGTACCTCCTGAGAGGTGAACTGGATCACGGGTAACTCCTAATCCTGCTTGGCATTCGGGGCATACCGGGCACCATATGAAATCTTGTTTTTCTCTACCTAGGGAACTCAAGACATCAATTTCTTTTCCATTATATCGAACCGGACCTCCCATTGCACACAAGCTGATTCCGATGGAGATCTTTTCTGTAAGTATGATTGGCATATGTTCCATTAAGGCGTCCTCTTCATAATCGATTGTATCATTTGGAAATGATAACAGATACAAAAATCGATACTTGTAGCTGAATCTTAGAGGAAGGGGTTTTTCTATATACCCTGAGTGAACTGAAGTGAAATTTTTAATCTAAGGTTTTGATGAAATCAAGGATTCGAACAGCGGCATTTTGAATGGTCACGTAGCGATGGTCGTTAATCGAATGCTGTCCTGTCTGGTTGATTCGACGATTCATCTCATGCTTTGTCACCGCATCACAAAAATTGGCAAAGCTCTCCAACGCATTTTCGCTGTGAGCGTATGTATCAAGTCTTCTTTGGATAATCGTTGGATTGAAGCTTTTATGACCGGTCGGAGTCTCTTCCAAATGAGAACGAAACAATGTGGCCAGATCTTGATTCTTATGGGATGCGAGCAAGTGTAGGAAAAATATGGAAGTTTCCCAAGCCAGAGGATGAAAAAGTTCCAGTTGTCGTTCAGGTGAACCCTGTCCGAAATAAATGTTCAAGACACTTCTGTTATCTACATAGGCTCGTGCCAATTCTGTTGCTATATCCCCGAGCATTTCATTACATGTCTCTAGAAGAATTTCATTGTTCATTGAAGAATCTCCCTATGTATACGATGCCACCATCGTATGGATGTGGCAAGATTGCAATCAAGAGCCTTTATTCTGATTATCATGCTTGTTGAGTACCTCAAGGACCCTGAATCTAACAATCTTTCTGATAAGTTCCTCTGGAATTGGCTTGTACAACGAAAATCGTATGGCTCCTTTCGACCAATGATAGCTGTCCAGTTCGGACTGGACAAATTCAACCCCTGATGGGGTGGGGTAGAATCCGATGTGATGCTTCGAGGCTGCGAAATGGACGAGATTCTCAGTTAAGTAAAAAGTTGGCATACCGTAGCTGATTTTTTCGACGGCTTCAGGAGCTTCCTCTTTGATGATGTTCCGGATCAATATCAAGCGATTTTTTACATTTTCATCACAATGGGCCAGATATTCGTCAAAGGAATTCGTTTTATCGATCATCTTGAATCTCCAAATCAAAAAAAATGTGCTATGACATCTATAATACATTACGCTATAATTAACCGAAGGAACGACTAGTATGGATGTAATGAGAATTATACTGCTGATTTTGCAATTTGTGATAGCTGCGGGCGCACTTTTTGGCGGGATTGCGTGTATCATCGATCCGACCGAACCGTTAGGAGCACCTGTCTCAATGCTGGCAGGATCAATATTCTCTTCTTTCCTTATTCCCGGAATCATCCTGGCAACCGTATTAGGAATAGGTAATCTTTTTGGAGCGATAGCCGTGGCAAAGCGCTTTTGGGCCCAAGGAGCGATCATCGGAGTGCTTGGCCTGGCAATGATCATCTGGATCGTGGTTCAAGTAATTGTCATAAAGAGTATCGTATTTCCCCACATTCTATTTTTATGTATCGGGGTTGCTCAAACATTGATAGGGTATCTATTAGTTTCCAATGTGAAGGACTTCGTCTTGCATTGTAAAAAATTGCTCAGTAAGGTGTTGAGATTGCCAACCGGGCAGTGATAGGATATTCAATCCACTTGTTGTCGGTACACAATGTTCAACACGTTTTTGCCACTATGAATGTTAGTTTTTTCTGGAGAAAAGGCAAGGCTGATGCCATTTGAAATGGCATGGATCTGTAACGATATCCATGACAGTAATATTAACCCAGATAGAGAAGAACGTAGAGAAACTGTGCTGCAGAGGTAAACCAACCGAGACCGATGTCATAGGGTATGTTCTCGTTCGACCGATGCTTTGGCAAACTGCATCGCAGAAATGGTCGTCCCGTGGTTATGTATCCAGAAGATATCGTTAACCAAGGTAATAACCATAACGATCTTTTACACAATAAACGTACTTGGTTCATCTTGTCATCGTATCAATGTGCCATCAGAAAGTCGGTCTTTGCTCAGGTCCTTATTTTGGTTTTTATTTGTGTGATATCCGATCGGGAATGCTAACAATATCCTGATTATTGTCAGAGGAGCAAGTGATATAATGTCATATTGTTGCCACGGATGGACATGGTAGCCCAAGAATCATGAGTTCGATGAATTGCCGGTGTAGAGAGTCTTTCAGCCGGCATCTTTTCAAATTGAAGCGATTATTAAGAAAATAGGGTAAAAGGGTCAAAGTTTTGTTGCTTTTCTCGGTTATCTTTGCTCACAATAAGACAGTTTTTAAAGAGAGATGCAAACATGGAACAGATGAGCTCATATACGAAGATCGTGGCTACGATTGGCCCTGCCTCGGATTCGATCGAAACAATCAAGGCATTCATCGAAGCCGGAGTCCGGGTGTTTCGTTTGAATTTTAGCCATGGAACGATGACAGAACAAATCAAGCGATTGCGCATGATTCGTTCTGTTTCCGCGAAGACGGGAATTCCAGTGGCGGTTTTCCAAGATCTCCAAGGACCAAAGATTCGTATCGGGACATTGGACCGGCCCTTCTATCAACTGGAAAAGGACGAAAAAATCATACTCACCGTGGATCAAGTTCCCGGTACCAAAGATCGTGTTTCGATAGATTACCCGTATCTACATGAAGAAATCAAAGCAGATTCACGAATCTTTATCGATGACGGATTGATCTCTCTCACTGTCAAGGAGATTTCTGGACACGATATCCATTGCATCATTAACGAAGGGGGAATCCTAAAAAGTCGAAAGGGAGTGAATTTACCGAAAGTCCCTTTGAAACATCTTTCTTCTTTCACTGATAAAGATATTCAGGATTTGGATTTTTCATTTGAACATACGGTGGATTACGTGGCACTTTCATTTGTCAGGAGTGCGAATGATGTAGCTTCGTTGCGTTCTCATATGATTTCGCGTTATTCACGGACTATCCCCATAATCAGCAAGATAGAGAAACCTGAAGCAGTCGATGATATTACCGGCATCATCGCCGAATCGAATGCAATCATGGTCGCTCGAGGAGATTTGGGAGTTGAAATGTATCCTGAAGAAGTCCCGTTAGTGCAAAAGACTATCATCCGCGCATGTCTTAAGGCCGGACTGCCGGTAATCACTGCAACACAAATGCTCGAGTCGATGATGAATAATGCGCGACCGACAAGGGCCGAAACCAACGATGTGGCCAATGCGGTCCTTGATGGGACGAGCGCCGTGATGCTCTCGGGGGAGACCGCTGCTGGAAAACATCCACTCCAAGCGGTCGAGATCATGAGACGAATCGTCACGCATACCGAAATTAGTGCTGAGTTCATGCGTCTTGTACTCGAGCAGAGTCTGAACAGGGACCACGTTGAACTGGCCAATAAACAATCTATAACCGAAGCCGTCGGCTTGGCAACACGGGAAATTGCTGAATCTACCAAAGCGGTACTGATATTATGTTTTACCCACTCGGGTAGCACCGCCAGACGAATATCAATGTACAGGCCTAAAACTCCGATTGTCGCACTTTCCCCTATTGAAGCCACTGTTCGACAACTAGCACTTTCATGGGGAGTAAGGTCTCATCTGATAGCCTATCTCGAATCGATTGACGAAACATTGAAATATGCCATGCAATTCGTAAAGCAACATAATCTGGCGAAAACCGGTGAAACGGTTGTTGTAACCGCCGGGGTCCCTCTTGGTGTGCCCGGGACGACAAACATGATCAGGGTGATGCAAGTGGAATAAAGATCAAGACGAGAAGTGAAGGCAGCCAATTGCGAAGGTCTCGATCTCTCTGGCAAGGAGGCGGTAGTATGGATACTGTGGTGGTCACAGGTGCGACTTCGGGAATCGGATTGGCAATCACGCGGCTTTTAAGCGCTTCGGGGTACAGGATTATTGGAATCGGGAGCAACGAGACATCATGCCTGAAAGCTCACGACCTACTGCATGATGAACAGGTCACATTCCTTGCAGCGGACTTATTGCAAAAGAGAGAAGTGATGAGAATCGCAGATGTCATAGAGACACGACTGGCGCATCCCGATAATCGTCTGCGAGCCCTCATCAACAATGCAGGAGCCTTTCGCTCCTGGTATTCAACCACCGAGGAAGGATACGAACACCAATTCGCACTGAATCACCTTGCCGGATTCATGTTGACATGGAAATTGCTTCCTCATCTGTTGCGAGCCCGAGGACGAGTTATCATGACCTCTAGTTATGCCCACTTGCGTGCTCGTATGCATTGGAATGACATCATGCTCAAACGTTTGTATAATCCGTTGAGCGCCTATCGTCAATCAAAGCTCTGCAATCTATTATTCGCACAAGCGCTCAATGATAGGTTCCATGCGCAAGGCCTTTACGCATACGCGGTTGATCCCGGACTTGTCCGTACCGATATCGGCTCGAAAAAAACAGGATTTCTTGTCACGTTGATATGGTTGATCCATAAAAGACGGGGAATTGATCCTAGCATACCGGCACATGACTATCGTTATCTATGTAGTACCGAACCGGCTCCCGAAGGTTTGTATTTTCATCAAGGAGAATTTCGCCAGTTCAATCGTTTGGTGACTGACTCCAATGCACGTAGATTGTTCAGCTTGAGCGAACAGTTGTGTGATATTTCCTACGATGATTACCAAAAAGGTTGATTCTCGTTTCAAATTTTCTTAGTGCTATTGAAATGAGAGAAACAAATATATATAATGTTTATTATATTTATAAACAAATATAGGATATTGCCATGAATTATGATACATTAACCATCGATGAGCTGAAAAAAGGATATAGATTTGACAGTGAAGCTGATTCGTATTTATGCAACTGGTGCAACCAACGTTTTGAAGTCGGTCGTGTGTACGATATCGATACCAAGCTGTATGAAGCTGCCCGCGCTGTCATGGAGCATGTAAGACAATCTCATCACGAACATGTGAAACAATTGCTTCATGTCGACAACAAATACAATACGCTTACCGACAACCAAAAAGAACTGCTGTTCTTAATGTATTCGGATAGATCCGATAAAGAAATCGCCAAAGTTCTCGGTATTTCTCCGTCAACGGTCAGGCATCAACGATTCGTGTTTCGAGAAAAAGCGAAACAAGCCAGGATGTATCTTGCACAGTATGAAGCGGTGACTGAGACACGATCCGACACTGAACAAACTTTAGTGCCGATTCATGCCAATGCCACCATGGTGGATGACCGCTATGTCGTTACCGAAAAGGAAAGGGTAGAAATATTGAATGCTGAATTTGAAACACTTTCTCCATTGAAGCTTAAGAGATTTCCAAAGAAAGAAAAAAGAAAACTGGTTATTCTCGCTAGGATTGCCGAACAACTGGAACCGGGGAGAACCTATACCGAGAAAGAATTGAACGACATCCTTGTAACGGTGTTTGAAGACTATGTTGTCCTCAGGCGCTATCTCATAGAATACGGATTCATGGACCGGACATCTGACGGGAAAGAGTATTGGCTGACATAAATGGAAGCGTGTAGATCCTCGACATACGGATAGATTTCTTACTCTACCTTGAACACACCGGTGTGACACATGCCAAAAAGTATAAAATTGTATTTAATGCAATGGCGTGGCTATTGTTTTTTCCCGATCACATGACGATACTCTTATCAGCACACCGAATCGGTGAAAGGATAAGAAGTATGAAAACTATAAAATTGAGTTTCTTATTCATAGTATTTTTCATCGTCTTGTTATTTTCCATGTCATGCGCATCCGTCGATACCGATAAGCTCGAGTCTGACGGGACTTCGTCGGTCGTTGCTGAAACAACCGAGCAGGTTGTCGTCGCAGCACCTTCGGTGCAGGCTGAAAAGATTCCCGTACAAGTCGCCGAAGAGATTACTGAAGCGACTGATGAAATGATTCTCCCGACAAAATCGATTGCTCGGGTCATCGAAAATAAGAGGTTCGTTACGTATGCCGATGTTCCTCGGTACGGCGATTATCTAATTATCAGCAATGACACGGGATTCTCGCTTGCGCAAATAGACATATTTACCGAAGCCATGTACCGCTCATCGGATACGATGGAAAACCTCATTAACGATATGCCGTTGGAAGAAGGTGGCCAGCGAATCGTCAAGTTGCAGGAATATCCTGAGTTGTATGAAGCATTGCTTGCCAAAGACGATTCGATATATATCGTCAATGCGATCGATACGGATGGCGATTATTATGTTTTCACATGGAATCCCGCTACGGACCCATGGGATGTCGTGATTCCTTTCGATGCGTACCATCACGCCTTCGAGAGACCACAAATTCCTTCGTTCGGCGATCAAATAATTATTTCCAATTCAACGGCAAACTCCCTCGAGAAACTGTACATAGAAATTCAATCGCTAGAGGGTGATGATGTTTCTATGGTAAACATATTGGATACCATGCTGTTGGCACCGGCGATGACGATTGAAATCTCAATCTCAGACATGCCGTGGGTATCGGATCAATTAGGGGAAAACGCATCGGAGATAGTGATTATTACCGCATTTGCCGCTGATGGTACCATGTACCAAAAATATTGGTATCCCGCATATGATAATTGGTACATCGAATTCACTTCGTACGACATGGTGTTGTCCCAAGGCAATCTTTCAGGACCTCATGTTCTTGAGATCGAGAATACTACCGATACACATATCTGGTATGTGCACCTTGTTACAAAAGACATGTTGGATAGCCAGGTCTATGGGGAAGACATGCTTGATATGACTACGGTGTTGGAAACGGGACAGACTTTGATGTTCGACCTGTCCCAACACGAACTCTTTCCGATTTTTCTCAGTGTTGTTCCGACCGAACCCTTGTACCTGGTAGGCATTGATGCCTCAGGGGATGCGTATCATCTGCCATGGGACCCGAACACCGACGAGTGGAACGTGCGATTTGAAAATTCACATTTGTTTGTCGGAAGCCGTCCCGAGGCCACATACGATTATTCGCCTCTTCGATTGATTAATAACACGGGTAACGATATTTGGTTTGTCTATTTGGCTACCGAAGAGATGCGTTCCGGTAATGATGAGGGATCGGATGTGCTAAAAGACCAACTTCTGTTCGATGGAGAGTGGGTGGACATCATACCCGAATCGTTTCAATGGGTGAGGGACGAACTCATTACGAATCCAGAGGCAAGCCTGTATGTGACCGCTTATTCGTACGATGATACTATGTATGAATTCAAGTGGGCTCCGTCTGTCGATGGGTGGGAAATAGTGATACATGGTGCTGTCGAGGCAGTAGAATGATTGTCGGAACCAATTTTTTCGTGTAATCGGACATAGCTTCTCTTGATGTATGTATTGAAAAACCCACTCTGTGCGTAGTGTGGGCAAATGTACTTTTTTAGTTATTTCTTTGCACGACGCGTAAACATAATATATTTACTTGTTAAGCGGCATTATCTATTAACTATTATTAATAAATATATATATATGAATAAATAAAAATATAATAAATATTTCTTGACAGAACATTAATAGGAGATTGATAATAATACTTAGTTCGGAGGTCGAATTAAGTTGACAATCGGTGACAATGGTTTTATCAAAGAATTGAATTACAAGACAGTGTTGGACACGATTAGAACCAAAGGTGCTGTGAGCAGGGCAGACGTATCTCGGCTTACTGGATTGACACGCTCGACATGCACGGTTATCTGTGATCGAATGCTCAAGCAAGGAATCATTATCGAGACAGGAACGGTCGGTTCTACGGGAGGACGCCCGCCAATCTTGTTACAGATCAATAACCGTGCTGGCGCGGTATTGGGATTGAAGATGATGGAAGACATGATCGCTGGTGCGACGGTGGACCTTGGTGGAAATATCATCCAGCAGCAATCATGGGAAATGCGACCCGGGTTGGATATGGAAACATATTTGCCCCGCTTTGAGGAATTCGTTCAGGATATCATCGGAAAGCACCGTAATTCCTATCCTCTGATACCGATGCTCGGCATCGGTATCGGCGTTGGCGGTCGGGTGTCTTCGGATGGGGTGTTGATTAAAAGTTCGGTATTGGGATGGCGTGATGTTTCGTTAAAGAAAAGACTTCAAAAACGATTTTCAATGCCGGTCCACATTGAAAACGATGTGAATACGTTCGCTATCGGTGAAAAATTCTTCGGTGCCGGGGTACACTATGAAAATTTCCTTAGTCTGTCGGTAGGAGAAGGAATCGGGCTTGGAATCATCATTGACGGAAAGTTGTTCGCGGGGTCCCACCACGGGGCCGGGGAATTAGGACATACACGTATTTCATTTGATTCTCAAGCTCCGTATTGTACATGTGGGAAGCAAGGGTGCCTGGAGTCATTTACGAGCGACAGGGCTATCATCGGCATGTACAATCAAGAAACTGGTAAGACATTCCAGATCAATGAGATAATCCAGAAAGCGAGCGAAGGCGACCCTCACGCCCTGAAGGTTTTCAAGATTATGGGACGCTATCTGGGAATTGCCGTATCGTCATTGGTCAATATTTTCGATCCCCAAGCGGTGATCATCGGCGGGGAACGAACGAATGCTTCGCAATTTTTCATCAAAGAATTATCGACTGCCATGCAAGAGAATACTGTGTACGATTTGGCGAAGGATGTCGATCTGATCGTTTTGGAACCCAGTAACAACGAATGGATTCGTGGCGTTGCGGCTTTGGCCATCCGAGAATTCTTTTCCGCCACCACCAATTGGAGGCAATGATATGTATATCGGAGGAGTACGACAGAAAAGAGTCGCCATTCTCCTGTTTCTAGCACCGGCCGTCGTCGCTTTGGTACTTTTTTACTTACTACCGATTGCCACATCGTTGGTATTGAGCCTGCTTGAATACGATCCTCTCAGACCGGTCTCTGATATCAAGTTCGTGGGATTGAGAAATTTCATCGACTACTTCAAATACCAAGACATGCGCGACCAATATCTCCATGTGTTATATTACATCGGTTTGTACATTCCGTTGGTATTGGCCACATCGGTACTGGAAGCCATGCTGCTCAACCGAACCTTTAAGGCAAAGACTTTGTATAAAGTGTTGCTGTATCTGCCTGTTATCAGTTCATGGGTCGCCGTCGCACTCATATGGCGCTGGTTGTTGCATGGCGAATACGGAATTATCAACATCATGCTCCGTACTATCGGAATCCAAGGACCCAGCTGGCTGCATAATAAATCATGGGCTATGCCAGGAGTTGTCATGGCAGCGGTATGGAAAGACACGGGCTATTACGCATTGATTGTCTTGGCTGCGTTGAAGGGTATAGATCGTAATTACTACGAAGCGGCACGGATTGACGGAGCTTCGGCGATAAAGCAATTCAGGTTCATCACATTGCCATTGGTCTCTCCGACCATATTCTTGTTGCTGGTAATCAATATAATCGCTGGTTTCCAGGTATTTGAATCGATTTATGTTATGACCGAAGGAGGCCCCGCGGGAGCAACCCGTGTTCCTGTGGAGCAAGTATACCGCAACGCTTTTACCTACTACAAAATGGGATACGCATCCGCTATCGCATGGGTACTGGGGATTGTGATTATCATTGCCACGATCATTCAATTCAGGTTCGAAAAATTATGGGTGAGTTATGAGAGCTGATCGAATTGCCTCGAGAACGCTATTTTATCTCTTTTTAACAGCGATTGCGATTGCAGCGCTGCTTCCTTTCTTGTGGATGGTGAGCACATCCTTGAAAGCCAGGGAAGCGATCTTTGCGATTCCGATTCGTTGGATTCCAAGAGAACCCAGTCTGGAAGCTTACAAAGCTATCTTCACATTGACCAACATCAATTTTATCAGGGCTTTTATCAACAGCATGCAAGTGGCGGTATTATTGACGTTTTTACCATTGATTACATCAGCTATGGCTGCGTTTGCATTCGCAAAATTTAATTTCAAAGGAAAGCAAGTCCTATTTTCAGCATTTCTTCTCACAATGATGATACCCGGAACGATCACGATGATTCCCAATTTCATCACGTTGAAAACAATGAGGCTTTTGAATACCTACACGGCATTGGTGTTACCATCATTGTGCAATTCAATGGGTATTTTCTTGATGCGGCAGAATTTTGTAAAGATCCACGATGAATATCTGGAAGCGGCGGTGATGGATGGAGCAAGTCTCTATCGAATATTTTGGACCATTATCCTTCCATTGGCAAAGCCCGTGTTGTTTACCATGGGATTGTTCAATTTCATGGGAGCTTGGAATAACTTCTTATGGCCGTTGATCATCCTCACCGATCGCAAGAAGTGGACCCTACAACTGGGATTATCTAATCTAGGTTCCAATTTTTACAACTACCAGCACTATCAGATGGCAGGAGCTTTGATTTCGATTGTCCCCATTATCATTGTCTATCTCATTAGCCAGAGATATGTGGAACAAGGCCTCTCTACAGGAGGCATCAAAGGATAGAAAACATGTTCCGACAGGAACTGAATCCAAAGGAGGAAGACATGGGTAAGGTACGAAAGGTAGGACTGACATTACTGTTGGTTCTGGTGATGGTTGCCCCGATATTTGCTGCAGGACAAGCGGAACCGGGAGTAGTAACCATCCGTTACGCCAATTTTTCAGCTGGCGAACACAATGCGGAAACTTTGCAAAAAATGGTCAATTTGTTTATGGCAAAGAATCCCGGAATCAAAGTGGAATTGGAATCAATGGGGTATGGGGACAATTATTGGACAAGTTTGATTACACGGATTGCGGGTGGTGATGCACCGGATGCGTTCGAGCTAAACATGGAACAATTTTTGGCATTCACCCTCCGCGGTTCCAATCGCCCGCTGGATGAGTTGTTCACAAAGACCGGAGTAAGCAAAGGGATTTTTGGTGAAGGATTGCTCGATGCGGTGAGTTTCAACGGTAAAGTCATGGCTGTCCCGCAATCATTCTCGACGGTGGTGCTCATTTATAACAAAGCATTGTTTGATCAGGCCAAGACACCATATCCAACAGCCGATTGGACGTGGGACGATGCTCTGGAAGCTGCAAAAGACATTACCGCTCTCGGCGATGATATCTGGGGAACCTACAATCCGATTCAATTCTGGGAGTTCTATAAGGTGGTTCAACAGAATGGGGGCAGTTTGATGACCGCAGACGGTAAACAGTTCACCATCAATAGCCCGCAAAATATCGAGACCTTGCAATATATGCTCGACAGAGTATGGAAATATCATGTGATGCCTACTCGCGAGCAGCAGGCGAACCGTCCTGAAGGAGATATGTTCGTTGACGGTAAACTCGGTATGTGGCTCAATGGAGTGTGGGCGTTCACAGATCTTAAAGATCGTGTGAAATTCAATTGGGGAATCGAGATGGAACCGGGCAAGCTTTCAAAAGCAACTCATTTTTTCGGAAATGTCGGGTGTATCAGCACTACCACCAAACATCCGGAAGAGACATTTAAGTTCCTCGCCTTCATGGCAAGTGATCCTGATGTTGTGCAGTTACGCCTGGATGCACAATGGGAACTACCGACAGTAAGCGATCCGACCGTGATGGAGCGCTATCTCGCCGACACACCCCCAGACAATAAGATCGCGGTATTGAATTCATTGCAATATGCGGTTAAGCCGCCCGCTTTGCTGCAATTCAGTGAATTGACGAATATTGTGAATACAAAGATCGAATTGGCACGTGATGGCGAATTGACCGCAAAAGAAGCTTTGGATCTCGCGCAAGCTGAGGCAAGCGAAAAAATCAAGTTATAACTACTGAATCCAGGCGGACTGTCACCAATCCGCCTGGACCAGCGTCGAATCTCCGGACGATGTTACGTGGTGTGCAATCGTCCGGATCATAACATGAATTATAGGATCAACAGGTATGAACGACAAGAGTGTTTCAATCATTCATCAGCCTTTTGGCAATGGGCAACCATATTTCCAGCAGCCATTTGAACGGTTTCCCCGCATGCCTAAACCTGAAGAACCGATTATGATCGGGTGTTCTACAATTCCTCACCATATGGCGGAGACGATGCATGTCGAATATTGTGTGAATGATGGTCGAATAAATCTTATAGATGCGATGTGCATCGGAGAAAGTGATTGTATCGGTAACGATCCGGGACAGCGATGGTGGATTGCTTCACTACCTCCTTGTCCGATAAAAACAACGCTTCGATATCGGTTCAAAGCATGTACGGGGCTTGAAGACGTGTATTCGCAATGGTTTTCATGCAACCTGGGCAATATTGAAACACTTGATCGTTTAACTGGTTGGGCCAATCTCGGACCGGACGGAATCATCCTCAACTCGAATGATATTTCAATCCAATTTCTTAACCGTCCTGACCGATTGGGGGTTTCGATATGGCGCGGATTTGCAAGTCCAATTCCACCGGTCAATGGTACTAGTTGGACTGTTACCGAAGATGACGGCCACATGTGCTTAAAAGGATATTGCGAGGTTACGATCGATACGACCAATCTGACATGGGTTGTCAGGAAAGGCGTCAAAGAACTCATCCGTACGGTTAAACCGATAGAGATTGTCACAACCTATGATGAGACAGACAGAGCCCTTGATTACATTACACTGACCTCATACTCTCCGGATGAAGAAACCTATATGGGTTTCGGCGAACATTACAACGCTGTAAACCAACGGGGTAACATCGTCTATAACAGGGTCTTCGAGCAGTATAAGGACCAGCGATTGAAAACATATGTTCCCATGCCGTTCTTCATTACCAATAATCAATGGGGAATGCAAGTTCATACCGAGCGTTTGGTAGAATTCGATATGGCCTCCCGCGACCCTTCCGTGTGGTCCATGCGCATAGAGTCTTCTAAGAATGAAACCGTCTGTTTCGATATCTTATTCGGAACACCAAAAGAAATCCGGTCTGCTTTCATTGCCGATGATCCGCCTTGTCCGGTAGTACCTGAATGGGCATTGGGTCCGTGGATGTCAAGCAACGACTGGAATTCACAACGATTAGTTGAAAAAATGGTTGCCAAAACCCTTGAATTGGGTATCCCGGCAACAGTTTTGGTAATAGAAGCATGGAGTGACGAGACTACCTTTTATATTTTCAATGATGCTACATATATTCCGAAAGACGATGCGCCGAAGCTTAGTGATTTTAATTTTAGAACTGATGGTCTTTGGCCTGATCCCAAAGCTATGGTCCAGCGGCTGAAAGACCAGGGCATCCGAACGGTTCTTTGGCAAATACCCGTACTTCGTGATATTACCGATAGTACAAATGAACAACATGCGATCGATCGAAATCATGCGACCGAACATTCTCTCGTGTTAAAAACAATCGACGGTACGTCATATCGTTCAAAACCGGGATGGTTTAAAAATAGTTTGATTCCTGATTTTTCCAAAGAAGAGACTCGCCAATGGTGGGTTGCGAAACGAAGATACCTATTGGAAGAGATCGGCATAGCGGGATTCAAAACGGATGGTGGGGAACATCTGTGGGGATATGAAATAATGTCTGGCGATGGCAGGATGGGCGATCGGTTGATAAATGCGTTTCCTCAGATGTATTTGAAAACGTATCATGATGAATTGGAAAGGGTTCTGGGAAATGGCAAAGGGATACTGTTTAGCCGATCAGGATACGTTGGTTCCGGCAGTATTCCCGCCCATTGGGCAGGGGATCAGGATTCTACTTGGGAGGCGTTTTCCAGTATGATCAAGGCGATGCTGACAGCATCTGTTTCAGGTATCGTCTGGTATAGCTGGGACATCGGGGGATTCAGCGGACCGATTCCCACAGCTGAATTATATCTTCGCTCTGCGGCAGCTGCCACGTTTAGTCCGATCATGCAATATCATAGTGAACATAACGCGAGAAAGATTCCAAGTCGAGATCGCACCCCGTGGAATATCGGCGAACAGACACATGATGAACGTGTCGTGCCGATATTCAAGAAATTCGCATCAATTCGCATGGCTCTCATCCCATACATTGCCAAACAGGCTGAGCGGGCAATCGCGCTACGGGAACCGTTGATACGTCCGTTATGGTTCGATTGGCCAGACGATTGTGAAACATGGAACATATGGGATGAGTACCTGTTGGGTACCGACTTGCTAATTGCACCGGTGATGGTTGAGAACAGGTCCGATAGGGAAGTCTACCTACCACAAGGCACTTGGAGAATGCTGGGTACCAACGATATGGTCTATGGGCCTTCAGTCATAACCGTAACAGCTTTTTTGGATCAAATCCCAGTATTCCTGCGTGCTGATATTGATGTGGATCCGATATTTTCAGATAAACCATTCAGTGCTTTGGTAACAGCGACATAAGGCAGGTTCTCATGTATTTCCATAAAATCGACCATCCAGCAAACTTTGCTCAGATCAATCCTCATGAAACGCCATTCTCATCTACTGTTCGCTCTTTAGGCGATGCATGTTGGCGAATCACGATCGATCATCCGAACTGGACTACCATTGCGGATATGCTCGATCTGATCAAAGCCGACCATGCGGAGCAGCGAGCAGGTGAAAGCCGTTACCAATTGCGTTTAGATGCCGATGGCATAACCATTATCGACAATGATACAAAAGTAAACATTCTTTCCAGCCATCCGGAGGTTCCGATAGGGAAGTGCGGACAAAAATGGCTATTCACCTTCTGTCTTGATCCTGCGATGAGATTTTACGGGATGGGAGAGAAGAACATCGGGTTTGAAAAAAGCGGAATGAGGACAAAGTTCTGGAATACCGATGTATGGGCGGATTTTTCATGGTGGGACATTGAGCATGGTACTACCGATCCGATGTACGCATCATTCCCGATCATGTTGGTAAAAAATGGAGGAGTGTGGATTGCGTTGATGATTCCTACCTCGACGGCTACTTTCATGGATACCGGAGCACGGCAAATGATCGAAGGCGCAAAACATGCTCGTATCGGTAACCAGTATTTCTACCTTGGAGCAATCGACGGAACGGCTGATCTGGTAATTGCGGTCGGTACGACGGCAAAAGAAGTTACGACTGCAATGACACAAACACTCGGATTACCGCCTGTCCCGCCTCTTTGGGCCCTAGGACACCACCAATCACGCTGGGGGTACGGATCATTGGCCGATGCGGCGCGATTGGACGAACAGTTTGCCTTGCATGATATCCCATGCGATGCCATCTGGTTCGATATCGATTATATGGACAACTATCGATTGTTTACATTCAATGATGCGACTACGAACAACATTGATCTTCACGGACGGAAATTGGTTGCCATTCTTGATCCTGGTATAAAAGTCGATTCATATGATGTGTGCACCGATGGATTGAAGAAGAATATTTTTTGCCAGAATTCAGAACAACTGCCATATGTGGGGTTTGTCTGGCCCGGAGCATCGTATTTTCCTGATTTCTTTACCCGGGCCGGATCCCTTTGGTGGGCAGAAAAAACAAGAATATTGGCAGAGAAAGGCTTGGATGCATTTTGGATCGATATGAATGATCCGAGTACCGGTTCGATGGAAGTTGATGAAATGCTCTTTGATAGAGGAGCGATTCAACATCACATATTGCACAACTGGTATGGGTCGGGTATGGCCAAAGCCACCGTAGAAGGATTAATGAAGGCCTACCCAGACCGAAGGCCGTTTACACTCACCCGGAGTGCAATGTTAGGCAGTCATCTCTACGGTGCGCTATGGACAGGTGATTCCATGTCGAATTACCACCACCTGAGAAAGACAGTTGAAATGACATTAAGCCTCTCGTTGTCAACTATGGCGTTTGTTGGTTGCGATGTGGGCGGATTCGGAGGGAATACCGATGCAGAATTGCTTGCCGATTGGTACCGAACCTGCATATTGTTTCCATTTATACGCAATCATAGTGCCGATGGTACGCATCGGCAGGAGCCATGGGAATTCGGTTCTGAGACAGAACGGGTATTACAAGCGGTGATCCGGCTGCGCTATGCTTTCTTGCCATATTTATACAACCTGATGTATCGATTGCATGCTGTTGGGGAACCGATCATTCGTCCGATGCTATATGATGATAATAACCCGATATATGAAGCAGTTGATGATCAATTTACAATAGGTGAAGCTCTGTTGCAGGCACCAAAATTGGAAAGAGGACAGACTGAAAGAACCATATTGATCCCGAATAACCATTGGCTGGACCTGCAGGATCTATCGGTAGTATCTGGTCCGTGTGAACTTTCAGTGGATTTTAGGGAAAAACCGATGCCGCTATTCTTAAGGCAAGGGTGTATCGTTCCAATCGCAACTTTTGAGAAGCGATGCGTACGCACAGTTGGCGATATCGATATAGAAAATCCCATATTCCTATGTTTCCCAGGCACCATCACCAAAACAAATTATCACTATCTGTATGATGACAAAGATGGGTACAATGAGGTGCGTTCGATCGCCGTTGAATTCAAGAAAACAGGGGATGAGCTTATAATTACTATCTCAGGAGGAAAATCATCCGATTGCTTATTGGCCTTGTATTTACATAGAGATGATAAAGTGACGATCAATGGTACCCCATGTTCCGGAACGCCTTGGGAATTGCCATTTGCCGACGCCATATGCTGTGAACATCACAATGCATCATCAGACGAGATCCAACTGTTGTTGTTCTCTAAGGCCGATTGACAGGTTATCTGTCTCACAGAAGGAGCCGATTCACTTTTGAACCATCGATCTTCGAAGAGGGTTTTACAAGTTAAATGGCTCAAAGTGGGTCATTTTATGCGTGTCTCACATCTCTGAATATATCCTAACTGCCGTTTCCATAATCTCTATCATCATTTGTGATGCTGCGCTGACATGATCCATGTTTCCTTCATTATAATCAATGAACGGCATGACCACTACCATCGACACATCAGAAGTTTCATCATAGACTACGAAATTAAGATATCCGGGATGTGCTCCGCTGTGTCCGATGCCCACCGATGTCTTTGACAGCCCCAAAGCATACGCATTATTGCCTTCGGGGATCTCAGTCATCAGTGTTATCTGTGAGGATTTCAATGGACTTTGTCCGCTAAGCAGCAATCGCATCCAACTTGCCATGTCTTTTGGCGTGCTTCTGATGTTTCCGGCCCCGATATTTGAAGACATGTTATCTTCGGTGGTATTGAAGTATTCGGCATCCCATCGAGAATAACCTTCAAAATAAGGTTCGGGGAGCAAGGTGTCGTTCGGTTCGAATACAGCGGTTGTGTCATGCAATCCCATCGGAACGAAGAAATGTTCACTTAAAAATTGGTCATACGGTATGCCGGAAACACGTTCAATGATGACGGGCAGCAACATATAACCCGAATCAGAGTAATGATAGAGAGTACCAGGTTCTCCGTAGGTGAGATGATCTTTTGCTATCACCGCAGCTAATTCACTCAATGAATAGTGATGCGGTTCATCGTTTTCGGTATCTTGAATATATCCGATATAATTCATACCCGCATACGGTTCGTCGGATTCGATTGGAATCGGATCGTTGAATACATCAAAGACTCCTGCCCGATGGCTGAGCAAGTCCTTGATGGTGATGCGATCTTTATACGGGATCGCGAAATCATCCGTGTCTGGCAGATAAGGGTCTTTCGATCCTGGTATCGATGATGTCACGGTATCGTAAATATCAAGCAAACCCTGCTGGTCGAGCAACATGATGGCCGCTGCTGTGAATGTTTTGGTGACACTTGCGATACGATAATGCGTGTCAGCTGAGTATTCTTTGCCAAGAAACCCCGATTGTACGGTGTAATCACCTGTTGGCGTGTGAAGGTGCAACAAAATCCCGAGATGTGGAGGCACGTCGTATGATTCGCTAAACGTGGCATACCGGGTATCAATCATATTTTGTAATGATTGATGTATCTCGTAAGAGTCTTGTTTTTGTACCGTCATACAACCACTGAGTATGATAATTATTATTAATAATAGCAAAAGAAACAAACGAGCGAGTTTTACATGGGTATGCATCATGAACCTCCCTTTAACAATAGATTCCTTAGAAAATAATTAACGAAATCCTTACGATTAAAATGCTCTTATCGGTCTTACATAGCAAGAATATTGCTTGGTGAGTGGAGGACCGGGAGTCGCATTGCCAAAGTCTTGCATCCACGAAATTATCGGAGCATAAAACGAAGGTTCATTCGCCTCTGAAGAACTCCAGTATTCATCATATTCAAATCCTCCCACCCGATGGTCATGAAGGTTCTGTTTCATCGCAACCAATTCATCTATTGATGGTAAGAACCAATCATCATAGGTAATCAGATTCCGGACCACTGAGTAATCTTCACATATTTTCGCCGCATAGTCATCAGTGGAGCTCCTGTCATCCAAGTCATTATATGCAGTCTCACCCATTGCGTTAGCAAGATTCTCAGAATTAGTTTTTCCGCTACCAATCGCACGTTCGGTTCCGACCGTAACACACCCGCTATATGTTGAAGTACGGTAATAACCGAAAATCACAAATGGGTCACTTGAAGTCCCATTCCATCCGCTAGGAGCTGCTTCAAGATAATTCCAGTCGAATTCATCATGTTCATCTCGATAGAAAATAAGCCCTCCCGCAAGCCCTTCGTCACCCAATTCATAAAGAAAATCCCATGCAGCATAAATATCAATGTCTTCGGGAGGATCGACTGTGATTTTTTGGATGGGCAGGGTAAGTTCCTCATCCGCATACCAACAGTCAAACACATATCCCTCACGTGAAGGATCATATAAATCTATGTCTTGGGTATGTCCTTTATTATATCCTCCTGGATTTTGAACCGCATTCTGTCCACCGCTGAGATGATATGTAATCACATAATCATACTCTGGGGAGCTAGATGCAGTAGTAATCCACCCACTTGAAAAGATATCGCATCCGGTACATGCAAATAGAGCACAACACATTAAAAGCAACAGATGAGTCTTGAATCGCATTGTTAGGTTCTCCTAGGCATTAATAAATTTCGATCTTTCATTAGTTGGTGATAAGGGTGCGCGTTTTGCCATCTATGATGAAAACCAAGTGAAACCAAGCAGCAGTTTCCGTTACAACTAACGAGATCACCAAGCATATGTTGTAATACAATGAGACATTATCACTTGTGCTAGTGTGTCCAGTCAAGGAAAATGTTATATAATAATACGATAAATCATATCATTTGTCCGGTAGTAATTGATACTACGTTGAAAGCCCTTCATGTACGTCGGGTAAATAGGATTATATAATACTATTTCCATACGGTAATTACTAACCTTGAAATTGATTAGTGGTAGACATCCCTTTGACTTTTATTGTATTCAACTCAATGTTATAATAATGAAGTCGCAGAAAAGCTACCCCATATGAATAGAGGAGGGTAGGACATCTGTTTTCATGAACAACTGTTTCGAAAGGACTTCGTCATTATGGCAACCACATCAGAATTTATTGAGTATGTGTGCAGTCAGATCGATGAAGAGTACGAACCGCGTTACAGGAAGATGTTTGGTGATTATATGGTATATGTACACAACAGACCTGTTCTGCTGGTCTGTGACAACACGGTGTATGTGAAACAACTCGATTGTATGAAAAACATCATGGAAGCTGCAGATAAGGGCTTCCCCTATAACGGTGCAAAAGAACACTATATCGTTGATATTGATGATCGGGAGACGTTACAACTCATAGTCGGTAAACTTGAACAAGTTACTCCGATTCCTGTTAAGAGAAATAAAAAAAGGAAGCTAGAATCGTACATCGGGTCATAATTCAAGCTCGTGCGGTACCATCGATACCAGATATACTAGACGCCCCATATCTCGCAATCCTATCCTTCCTTTGAAAAGCTGTAATTTTTGATTTATCACATCCACATGGTTTCATGGGGGACACCTATCTGCGAAGACAGCTTTTGTCGTTTATCTTTCTTTTGCGCGGTAGTCCATAGGCAGATACTATCATTGATTCCTCGTCGCACCAACAATGAAATTACAGCACTGTCAATATTTGGATAATCCGAGAACATAAGTGATTTTTGTGGCAAGAAACAACGATGCCGCTGAATTCAGCGGCATCGGATCACACTCGCCACGGGAAGGGTCAATACACAGTTTTCCATTCGGCGATGTTGCTCGGATCGAATCTGAACGGAGGTCCGAGGAGTACTTCAGTCCCACCGTCGCTTGCTTGGGTGACGACAAACTCACCAAGCCTGCCGGCTGAGAACTTATCCCCTACCTTACCGGTAATCTTACCGGAGGCGACCGCTGTTGCCGCATAGGCAGAAAGATACCCTACATCTATCGGATTCCAAAGGAACATGTAGGGACATGCGCCATTCTCGATGTACTCAGCCATCTCGGAAGGAAGCCCAAGACCCGTGATAAACACCTTGCCCTGGAGATTCTTATCGGTAATGACTTTCCCTGCGGCGGCGATACCGACGGTAGTCGGGGCAATGATGACCTTGAGATTCGGATAGGTCCTGAGCAAGGCTTCGGTTTCTGCAACCGATTTGTCTCGTAAATCATCGCCGTAGGCAACACGGACGAGTTGGATATTTTTATACTTCGGATCCTCCAATTCTTTTTTCATCCACTCGATCCAGAGGTTTTGGTTGGAAGCCTGGCTGGTTGCCGAGAGAATGGCAATCTGTCCACTTCCTCCCGCCATATCAAACGCCGCTCGGATCAATGTCCGCCCGATCATCTCAGAGTCGGCTTGATTGATGTGGGTCTTGCGACTGGCTGGGTTGACCGCAGAGTCGGCACTCAAGACAGTGATGCCTGCGGCCATGGCATTCTTCATGACGGGTTCCAACGCATCGAAATCATTACCTGTTATGGTGATCGATGTAACGTTCTGGGAAATCAGTTGTTCGATGATTTGGATCTGAGCCTCTGCCGTAGGTAGGTCGGGTGCCCTGAGGATTGCTTCAAAGCCTTGTTCGACAATGCCGTCTTCGAATCCGCTCATCTGCTTTTCACCATAGGGATTCCCGGTGTTCTTGAACACGAATGCATGACGTTCCTTGGCTCCTTCTTGTACGCCTGCCGCAAACAATGTGGCAGCGATCATTACGATGATGATCGACATCAACAATACCCTTTTTTTCATAAATTCCCTCCTTTTGGGATCAAATATGTATCGGGTCACAATCCTTTTTCAGGATTGCAAAACCCGAGGTTTTTTCATTCGTTTAAACCTGATATTCAAAATCATGGTAGAGATGATGAGTAGCATTCCGATGATGATCAAAAGAACCTGTGCTGAAATATTGACCAGCCCCAAGCCATAACTTAAAAATCCGATGATGAAGATCGCAAGGACCGGTCCGATGATTTTCCCTTTGCCTCCCGCGGTGCTCACGCCACCGAGCACTACCATGGCAATCACTTCCAATTCATACCCCTGGGCAACATTAGGCCGGGTACTTCCCATTCTTGAAGTTAAGAACAGAGCGGTGAATCCAGCCATGAGTCCGGTAAGGATGCTGACCCAAAGCAGTACCCGGTTGGTCTCTATTCCCGAATAGATGCATGCGTTCTTGTTGTTGCCGATACCAAAGATTTTTCTGCCGAACGTAGTTTTGTGCAGCAAAATACCGAAAAGAACCGCACAGATAACGAACATGATGAGCATAAACGGTATGCCTGCGATAGAGCCCCATCCGAGGAAGGAAAACCAATTGGGAAAGTTACCCGCCGCACGGTCCTCAAGGATCACATAGGCTACTCCCCGGTATATGGTCATTGTAGATAGGGTGACGATAACCGCGGACAATTCTTTGAACTTAACCATCAGCACTCCGTTTATCAGTCCGCAAGTCGTTGCGACGACCAAACATAGCAACATGGCCAATGGCATCGCAACACCTGCGTTATAAGCGGTGGCCATGATGACCGAGGAAAGAGCTACCGTCGATCCGACCGAGATATCGATATTCCCGAGTATGATGACGAACGTCATGGGCAATACCAAAAACGATTTGTCCAAAAAGGTCATCGGGGTCCTGATGAATGTATTGAAGTTCAGATAATAAGGCGACAAAAAACTATTCACCACGTGAATCATCATAAAGATGAGCAGCAACAACCATTCCCACTGCATGATGAATCGTTTCATGCTCCGTTGTCGTTCGATAAGTAATTCTCTTTGTGCCATGTCATGCTCTCCTTTTCAGATAATCCTTCGACGCAAAGCCTGCCGTTCGTTTGTCCGTTTGACCATCACATTGATGAGGACGGCAGAAAGAATGACCACTCCCTGGATTCCTTGTTGCCAGAACGGGGAAACATTGATCAGCGGCAATGCGTTGTTCAGGATACCGAACAACACCGCACCGAGAATGAGACCCGATACTTTTCCACTTCCTCCCGAGATGCTGATTCCTCCCAATACACATGCGGCGATCACATTCATCTCGTATCCGACAGCAGTATCACCCTGGGCAGAAGCGAATCTACTCACCCATAGGACACCTGCCAAACCCGCCAGGGCTCCCATGAGGATGTACACCATCCAGATGATCCTGATTTTCGGAATGCCAGAGACCTCGGCAGCATCGGGATTGGACCCCACCGCATAGATTTGCCTGCCGGTCCGCGTGTGGTTGATGAAATAGTAGAACGCACTATAAATCACTACGGCGATGACCACTAAAGTATTCATACCGAGAATTCTTCCTGTCGCAATTTCCTTGAAAGGAATCGACATTTGGTATGCGCTTATCCATCTTCCTTTACTAACCAGAAAGGTGAAGCCGCGCACGACATTCATCATGCCCAGTGTGGCGATGATTGGAAGAACCTTGAATTTTGCAACCAAGAGCCCGATGAGAAACCCTACACCTGATCCGACCAAGGTTCCTTGGAGTATTGAAATCAACGGATGAATATGTGGATAAGATGCGACGGTCATCGCACTTATCATACCGGAGAAAGCGATGGTGGAACCAATCGATAGGTCGATTCCCCTGACGATCAACACCATCATCATTCCGACTGCCAAGATGCTTAGGATGGATGCGTTGATCAACAGTGTCTCAATGTTTGAGAAGGTGAGGAAGGTCGGGTTCCTGAATTGGATCAGCACCGAGAGGAGAATGATGAACAGCAACAATCCGAGTTCCCTGAAGTTTTCTGTTTTGAATCGTAGGTTCTTACGGTCACTTACCATGGTTCACCTCCCCATTCGCACTCCCGAGTGCAGATCGTAATATCTGCTCCTGCGATGTGTGCGCGGTATTGAGAACAGCGGTGACCCTCCCTTCCTTCATGACCACGATACGGTCGCTCAGCCCGAGAACCTCAACCATCTCGGATGAGATCATTATGATTCCATATCCCATCTCGGCAAGATCTCCCATGATATCGAAAATCGCTGTCTTCGCACCGACATCGACACCTTTTGTGGGTTCGTCCAGAATGATGACTTTCAAATCCGCGGTGAGCAACTTTGCAACGATAATCTTCTGCTGATTGCCTCCCGACAACGTCGCTGCCTTGTCAAACACACTGGTTGCCTTGACCTCAAGCCGTTCCCCGAACTCTTTGGTTTTCCGTATTTCTTTCATCAATGAGAGGAACCCGCGGAAGCTGAATTCTTTCAACGCGGGTAGGCTCACATTACGGAACAGCTCCCAGTCGAGTACCAGGCCGTGCCCCAATCTGTCCTCAGGCAGATATCCCAACCCATTGTCCAGTGCTTCCCTCGGATGGCGGAATTTGACCTGCTTGCCATCGAACCAGATCGCACCTTCGTCAAAAGGAGCGATACCGTACAATGATTCGCAAAGTTCGGTCCGGCCAGCTCCCACTAACCCGGTAAGGGCTAGGATCTCTCCTTTGTGGAGGTTGAATGAGATATCTTTGAAATAGCCTTCACGTCCAAGATTCTCCACCCGGAGGATTTCTTTTCCGATACGCACCGATCGTTTGGGAAACATCTGCGTGATCTCACGCCCGACCATTGCCATGACGAGTTTGTCGTGATCGATGTCGCTCTTATTCCAAGTCCCGATATATTTGGCATCCCGAAGAACTGTCACTCGATCTGCAAGGCGATAAAAGTCTTCCATTCGGTGGCTGATAAAGATGATCGCTACTCCATCATTCCGTAATTTTTCAGTAACTCGATACAGTTCTTCGCTTTCACGATTAGAAAGTGCTGCCGTCGGTTCATCCATAATGATGATGCGGGCATTCACTGAAAGTGCTTTCGCTATCTCAACGATTTGCTGTTGCGCTACCGATAGGGTACCCATCCTGGTTCGTGGGTCGAAACTGGCACCGAGTTGTCGAAGCAATTCCGAGGCTGCTTGATGCATCGCTTTCCAACGAATCTTCTTGGTTATCGGATGTACCTTCTCATGCCTGATAAAGATATTCTCCGTGACCGAGAGATCGGGATAACTGGTCACATACTGGTAGATGGCAGCGATGCCAAGACGTTGGGAGTCATTGGTATTTTTAATGACAACCGATTCACCATTGAAGAACATCTGACCTTCGTCAGCGATATACACTCCCGTCATGATTTTGATCAATGTCGATTTTCCCGCACCATTTTCACCCATGATCGAATGGATTTCTCCAGGTTTGAGATTAAAATTGACATCATCCAAAGCCTTGACTCCAGGAAACGTTTTTGAAATTCCGCGAAGTTCCAGAATGTACTCGCTCACCTATGCATCTCCTTTTTCAGCAGATACGATGGCAATGAATCCCCAAGAGGTTGGAAAGTTTTTCGATTGAATCTCCAAGGTGTCCCACACCTATGGCACTGTGATGCGCGGGACCTGATTTCGACCAGCGATTGACGAACTCTCGTGCACCGATGGAAAACTTGTACCGGCTGTTGGTATTTCCGATTTGTAGCGTTGGTCCCGGAACAGCTTCACCCTCTGCCACAAGGAAGAATGAACTGCCCTCAGGCCCTTGTACGAAAGCCAAAAATGTTACCGGGCCGTGTTTCACACTCATCTGGATCGAAAGCCCTCTTCCTGGCTTGCCATGATAGACTGGCAACGGAACAAGACCCACTTCTTTCTCGGCGATTGTCGGATGGGCAGGTCCGTCATGTCCCCAGAGCACGACATCATCGTTAAAATCTATCGCATAGAACTCGGCGAACGAACCGCCGGCTTGAAAAAGGTCGAGGATCTTCATCGCTATGACATTCTTTACCTCACACTCTCCGGCTACCGGTATGCCTTTAGCCGTCAGCAATGTATTTCCTGCAATCACGGATGTCACTATATCTTCATGGGAATTCCCGTCGACTCCCTCATAATAATACGCCAAGGCACCAAGGTCCTGTTCTTTGACAAGTCTATCGAGGGCACAGGATGTCAGTGCAGCACGTCGTAGCTCGGACTTCTCGCATTCGGGCGATATATTGAATATGTTATTGAATTCTTTTAGCTTTCGTTCAATTTCCTGTGCATCTACCTCATCACGGTGTTTTTTCAATGTGTCCATCTCAAGGATTTCGAAATGGCTTTCAACCACAGATGCGGCCCTGGTCACATCGGTATATACATCAAGCATCCCGCAGTAGTAATGGCCAAGGATTCCTATTCGGGTCTTAGCTAATTTCGCCTTCACATCTATGGCGGTGATCCATTCTTCGATTTGCTTCCATGTGTACTCTTCATCGAAGTATCCGGTGACGATATCGTATTGTATGTGGGCATTATTAAATACGTTGGCAATCTCGGGAACACTGCACGCTTGGCAATGGGCGAGCCATTCACCGGTCATGAGTCCCCGATCTCCGAGTGCGTTGAACGCTTCGTAATCGATCGCGGCGACCGGTTGTACATTGAGGATGATGATTGGGACTTGTACAACCTGGGCGACCGGAAGCACGGTATGCGAGAGCGCGTATGTGGAGATGTAAAGGAAAACTGCTTCCACGTTCGCGGATCGGAACATTTCGCCGACATTTCTCGCTTTCACCGGATTATCCACCAACGATCCATCGATTACCTCGACTGAACCGTACTCTCTCATCCGTTTGACAATCCTATCCTGATACCCCTTCAAGCGTTGCTTCAATCCGGGAAATTGATCCCAATAGGTATCCAAGCCAATTCCGAAGATTCCGATTTTCGTCTTATTGCCGGCAGGTACGGACATGATGTCTCCTGTGGTCAATCGAGATGGAACACCTCGATCAGATCAATACAGACGGGTGAATTGTCCGGATTCACCTCCATGAGGTCTGCCATGTGATCCCACCATTTTCTCATGATAGGATCGGTCGAGATGTCAATGGTGTTTTCTTCCTCTCTCTTCTGTACAGCGAACAACGCATGTGTCTGGGGATCTTTGTAAATGCTGTAATCATGGATACCCGCATGCTTTAGCAATGCGGAAAGCTCAGGCCAGATCTCATCGTGACGTTTTTCATATTCTGCTTCAAATCCTTTTTTCAGATGCATCTTGAACGCGACACGTTTCATTCAAGTACCTCCCTGTAAAAGATTATTTTCCGCTCATGTTCGCCCGGTATTGTTCAACCTCCCAAGTCCTGATGAATTCGATCTGTTCATCATCCATGAATCGCGGGCCACCGAAACCTTCAGTGAATGCGGCAATCTTTACCGTATCGAGAAACAGTGCCATCGCAGCTTCGCTGATGGCAAACACTGATGTCTTCTGCACGGCGATGATCTTCGCGGTTACCCCATGTTTTTTTTCGAATAATCGAAGCGCGTCGAGAACCGCTTCTACGGGTTGTTCGGCTTCGAAGATCTTTTCAGGAATCCAGAGCGGCCTGAAACCGCTATATACGATATGGTCCGGGGTATAGGCAGAAGATAATGAATAAAAACTTTTCTCATCGACCAAACGGGAAGCGATTTCCCTATTGGAAACCATGGGATACTTTATTGGCCCGCCATAGAAGCGTTCCATCGCGGTCTGGACCGTCTTGACGCGCTTTGCATGTACCTTCACTTCGGTGAAGATTGGTTTTCGAACGACCGAGCGGTTAAGTTTTTTCATGATGGAATCGTAGAGGTGTTCTATTTGTCCTACCGTATCGGCTCCGGCGAAGACACCGTGATTCTGGAGGAAGATCAGCGTAGATTCACCTGTTTCCTGTAATGCGTCCCGTACCGTTTTTGCGAGAATGTATCCCGGATTCACAAGGGGAATCCACAGTGCATCAGGAAATAGGCTCGCTGCCGATTGCTTCCCAGATTGGCTGCAGGTCAGACCATTGACCAATGCAGGATGCAAATGCACCACATAGGTAAAAGGAATAATTGAATGGAGAAGAGCTTCGACGCTCGGTCTTGCGGTTTCGCCTTGACAACGAGCCTCCATCATATCGTGTAAAATTTCCTTTTCCCGTTCTTTTGTATTCTCGGGATACCGTTTATCCCATATCGCATTGAGTTTTGGCAGACTCATCGCGACAAATCCAGTTTCATCGATATCTGACAAGGCACAACCCGATGCCTTTACATACATCACTTCTCCGATTTTCCGGGAAGTGTTGCCACCTCCAAGCAACACATACCGGGAGTCGGCCCCATACATTCTCGATATGCTGATCAGATCAAAAATATCATGTCGCGTCTTCATACTCTTTCCTTCAATACGATTTGTTCGTATGCAAAGACTTCATCCATGATTGTCACATCGGACGGAGCATCGAATTTCTCGCAATACGCTTCCCAGATTGCACCGAACGGCATCGTGTGCATGGCTTCCAGAAGCGCCATCTTGCCATATCCATTTCCGCTTTCTTCCAGTTCGACCAACCGGTTCTGAGGTTCCAACAATGCGAAGAGCAATGCTTTCCTAAAAGCTCGCGCACCATTTGCCCATGCGCCGATCCTGTTGATCGAGGCATCGAAATAATCGAGTCCTAAATGTACTTTGTCCAGTTTCTTACTTCGTACCAGTTCTTCTGCCACATGTCTCACTTTGTCCGTGAATAGCACGACATGATCGCTGTCCCAATGTATCGGTCTGCTGACATGCATCAATACTTCGTCATCGAACAGAAGTATTGATGATAATTTGTCAGAAACATCCTCTTCAACATGGAAATGTCCCATGTCCAAGCACAACATCTTGTTATTACGGGCAGCATAATTCATGTAGAATTCATGGCTTCCCACCACAAATGCTTCGCTGCCGATGCCAAATAATTTTGTTTCAAGCGCATCGCGCATATGGGCACTGGGGTAGGGTGTCTTGAAAATTTCATCAAGCGACTTTTTAAGGATGTTCCTATACCCAATCTTATCAACGGTAATATCCTTGGCTCCATCTGGTATCCATGTATTGAGGATGCAGGGTGTGCCCAGTTGCTCACCGATCCATGCTGCAATGGCACGGCATCGTTTTGCATGTTCAATCCAAAACTCACGAATTCGTGAATCTTTGCTTGACAAGGTATACCCTGATTCGGCCATCGGGTGACTAAAGAACGTGCCGTTGAAATCGATACCGATTCCTAAGCGTTTCGCCCATTCGACCCAACCGCGGTAATGTTCGGGTTCAATGGCATCCCTATCGACGAATGCGGTTTTGAATTCACCGTAGCTTGCATGAAGATTCAACCGATGAGGGCCTGGAACCAAGGTGAAAACTTTTTCCAAATCAGAACGTAATTGCGCAATCGAACGGGCTTTCCCGGGGTAATTTCCAGTCACTTGGATCCCGCCACCCGAAAGGACTGCGCTCGGCCGTTCAAATCCTCCCACATCGTCACCCTGCCAACAGTGGATGGAGATGGGAATGGTTGCTAAGCGCTGTAACGCAGCATCAGTGTCGACTCCGATCTTTTCATAAGCATCGCGTGCGTTTTCATATGATTTGATTCCCATGTACTCCTCCCGTCCGAATACATGATAGCTTGGGATAGTGAGTCGTGCCTTGACAAATCAGGCACTTTTTAGCACAATTTTGTCATAATGAAGCTTAAGTTGCTTGCTTCAGATTATTTTTATGATCCCGATTTTAAGATGAAGGTCATCGAGAGAGATCCCGAGCTTCCATATCCGTTGCACAGCCATGATTTTTATGAACTGGTGGTGATTATTTCAGGGAAAGGCACTCATTTTACCCAAACGAATGCTTTTCCACTCTATCCGGGAAATGTGTTCGTCATCACACCGGGGTTGGAACATGGATATCGTGATGTTGAAAATTTACGCCTTTACAATATCTTATTCGATGAAAAGCTGTTCGAACATTCACTTTTTGATATTCGCAACATGAGCGGATATCATGCGATGGTCAGGCTCGAACCTAATTTCCGCAATGAAAATGGATTGTCCACATTAATGCAGCTTACTCCGTCACAACTTGCGGAAATAATGCCGCTGTTGGAAAAAATGCAGGTCGAATGCGACGCCATCGAATCGGATATCGGCGCACAAAGCATAGCGTTTGCCTATATGGTCCAGCTGTTGGTGACGTTGTTTCGTATCTATTGTGAGCATCGTCGGAAAGACAACCTCACTATCTTGCATATTGCCGATGCCCTTAGCTATCTTGAAGCGAATTTGGATCGAAAGGTAAGCACCAAAGAATTGATGGGAATCACCAACATGTCAGCCAGCACCCTTAATCGCCATTTCCAGAATGCGACGGGGTTGTCTCCCGTGGAATTCCATATCCAAAGAAGAATAGGAAAAGCTTGTCGTCTCATCCGTACCAGCAATCTCACGATCGGAGAGATTGCTGAAATCACCGGCTTTGATGATGGGAACTATTTTTCAAGACAATTTAGAAAAGTCATGGGGATGAGCCCTCTGCAATATCGTAAGAACATTTCGATTTTCGTATGAATTTCTTGGATAGAATTGATATATGTATGGGTACTTATAAATCATATATTTTTATCGACTTGGGATATACAAGCATGTGGCATTGTAACGATCTCGGTTAATTATACCTCCTCAAGAAAACCATTTTCATATAAAAAATCTTTAAGCCTTTGTTTAGACTTGAATTTTTTTACCCTATGAACATTACAGTTTACAGCGTGAATTCTAGGTCAGGTAATGTATCATGGTAGGCGAGTGTGGGATTTGATCGTTACCGCTGGTGTTTCCTTTTGGACTGGGTCTCTCATCTCAGGGGGATAGGCATCTCGAAGGAAGCACCCTTGGCTGCGGGGACGTAGGCCTTTTCTTCAAAATCGAACGCTATGAATGCGAATGTTGTTTCGCCTCGTTTCAAAATTGGGATGGACCGGGGTCCTGCCCATCCTTGTTTCGGAGGTCGGTAGTGTTCGTATACGATGGTGATTCTGTCACCCGCAGAGAGATTGCTCTCACTTCGATTCACTTCGAGCACTTCTGCCTGAATCCGTACGTTGGTCGTTCTGCTGAATAATCCGCCGCTCGATGTCACACGAATGACTTTGATTATGATCGCATCAGGCGCACTCAGTTGCATGTTCCGATACTCCTCGGGAGCAATCTCGGAGTGAAGAGGGAGTAACGCCACTGCTAGCGTGATCAGTATAATGATCGTACGTTTGGTTCCCATGACAGTAATATGATACAACCGCCGTTGTAGGTCAACTGAGAAAAATCCCCGATCTCACCGACATAATCATTCATCAGCTATCATGTCTTGTTCCGAGTGTGCGTGCCACATGATAAAAGAATACACAAAATTTCATTTTGTTGAGGGCTCTTCAATAGGAAAACACTCTCAAGAATAGTCAGCAGTGATATGAGAAATTCCCCCCCCATACAAAATTTATTCGACGATGACATGTTCGAGCACGCATTTCTCGACATACACGCCATGAGCGGTTACCATGCGATGTTCATAATTGAACCGAATTGTCGATATGAAAATGATGAAATACCTCTTGATATATCAAAATTGTCGAGTTACACTGCTTTGATTTGTGAAAATGGAGCATATGAATATTGTGAGAGAATGGCTGCCAAAGTGGCTAGCGTGGAGTGGCTCTCTACGCTGTACCTTGATAATCTCATGATCTGCACGATAGCCAAAAACAATCGCTGCCTTTGGTGCGATTTCGGTTTCATTGAGATGGAACACTGTCCTGTCGAAGGACTACAGCTTGCAAATCTTTGTCAGTCATATCATACAGTGAATCTACCTTGATTTCTGAAGATTATCGGGTGGTTCGCTGAGAAAATGAATTGGAGGCCAACTGTGGAAAGACCGAATATCCTTTGGATATGCACAGACCAGCAACGTTACGATACCGTCGCCTGTTTGGGTAATCCCGCCATCCGTACCCCAAACCTAGATAGATTATGTAAGGAGGGAACAGCCTTTACGAATGCTTACTGCCAGAGCACGGTCTGTTCTCCTAGCCGTGCCAGTTTCCTGACCGGGAAGTATCCTTCCCAGATCGGGATTGTCGCAAACGGTCAGGCCTCAGTTCCGGAGGGTACGGAGCTTATCACTAAAGAGCTCCACCGCATAGGTTACAGATGCGGCCTTTGCGGGAAGCTCCATCTTGCTTCCCCAAAAAATGGAATTGAAGATCGATGCGATGATAAGTATGAACGTTTCCATTACAGCCATGATTCTTGGTATGGGACTCCGGATGACAATGAGTACTTGAGATGGCTTTGTGATACCGGAGCTGATCTGCAGCGGATATTCAATACGGAACACACAAGTCGAAGAGGGTATTCGAAATGGATAACGGCCGATAAGCACCAAACTACTTGGTGTGTACAAAAAGCTATCGATTGTATAGCTGAATGGGAGCTTGAGCAATCGGAGGATCCTTGGCTGTTGAGCCTCAATATCTTTGATCCCCATCCTCCGTTCGATGCACCGCAAGAATATGCGGACAGGTACGATCCGTGTGCTATTCCAGAACCTTTATTCAAAGATTCGGATATCAGAAATCAAGAACGCTTGGAAGAAGCATATCATCAGAGCGCATTGCAATATCATAAACCTGATGCGGAAACTCAAAAAAAGAAAGTCTCTTATTATGGGATGGTAGAACTAATCGATGAACAGGTCGGAAGGATTCTAGACTATCTGGAGAGTCATGATCTAAGAAAAAAAACCCTCATCATATTCCATTCGGATCATGGCGAGATGCTCGGAGATCATGGTCTCATCTTGAAAGGAGCCCGTTTTTATGAAGGAGCAACAAAGGTCCCGATGATTTTCTCCCTTCCGGGAGTCGTTAAAGAAGGTAAACGGTATGACTATCTCGTTGAACTAAGGGATCTCATACCAACTTTAAAAGAGATGACCGGACTAGGGGCAGAGGCCGAATCACTATGGAGGATCCTCACAAAAGACGATCATGAACCTATTCGTAATCATATTATCTGTGAATATCTAGATTCATTATGGCCAGAGCTTAGTAACAAAGAAACTGTCCATCACACAACATATGCCACGATGTGTCGTGATATCAGGTACAAAGTGGTCATTTACCACACACAGCAGACCGGTGAACTCTATGATCTTAAGGAAGATCCTTGCGAATTTGAAAACCTTTGGGACCGTGCTTCGCATCGAGAGATTCAAACTAAGCTCATGATGAGAATTATGGATCACTACATGAATGATTTGAAACCGAGAACACCAATAATTTGGAGTTTTTAATGCACCTGCGCATGCCCGACTTACTTTGCGACTATGAAAACCTCAAGGAGCAGGTGAAGTACAAAAGAAAGGTAGGCAACTACCGGGAGCTGCTCCTCGACGAATGGCTCGACTACGAGCTCCATGAACGAAAGTCGGGGTTCACGTACGAGCTACTCGAGCAACAGGCTCATGTCTTGCTCGTAAGGAAAGTTTGTATTTCAGGACCTTTTCTTGATAAGACATTATAATGGCACTGTGGACCAACTGTTAAAATCGGTGGTTGTGATGGGCATCAAAAAAGTACAATTCGTAATTACAAGCGAATCTTCATGGATTCCCAAAACATTACGATTGCCGTTTATGTTAGGTCCGCAGGGATTGATCCACGGTGAAAAGTAGTCATCGTTACGAACGAGTCTCTAAGATGTAAGTTGCAGGATCGTTCTTTAGAGTTGGTGGGCAACCCGACAAATTATTGGCTCGCAAGGTACTGCAGACACGTTATCGATGGAGGTCCACTGCCGGGAAATTGTTCTTCTATCGAGAGTCCTACAAACAGAAAGTGGAGGATCCCTTTTATGGAATTCACAGTGGATGACCATAAACAATATCGTGAGCATATTTCCTTAGCTAGCGTTTGCATTCCGCGATTGAGAAGGAGGGAATATATCCTTTGTCTCCAGCATACCCAAAAATAACGCAAGCAAACAATTCATCATGTCATGTGCCGGTAAGCATGTATCGCCAGTTGTATGTCGACGGGGATCTGTATAATGGGGTTTTCAGACCATTATTTCCAATTAGACAGAATCTTAGAGAAGCACTATTAAGAATCATAATTTTGCATAATATTGCATAAATAGAATGCAAAAACTTGAATAATTGATACAATTTAGGTAGAGTGTTCCCTATAATAGATGACAATGAGGACATCTCAATGGCCATACTGAAAGATATTGCCGATATGGCACAGGTTAGCATTTCCACTGTTTCTCGTGCTTTGCAAAATGACCCAAAAATCAGCTATGACACAAAAAAGAAAATTGTGAGCATCGCTACTTCATTAGGCTATTCAAAGCATAAACTGAAGAATAACTGCATTTCTACAGACTGGAATTCGGTTGGATTCATCGTACCCGAAGTTACTTCGGGATACTATTCCCATTTGGTGCATGTTGCCAATGAACAATTTGAGAAGAAAAAATATTCAATGACAATCAAACTTACCAATTTCGATGATGCAACCTTGATTCGTCATATTTATAGTTTCAATGAAATGCAAGTGACCTGCATAATTGTAATCTTGGATGATTCTGAGAATATCTCTGATGAATTATTGACCGCGGTGAGTATTACGAAATTACCGGTGTTGTTTATAACTACGAAACATATTGCGAACCTTGATTTCGATAATCTTTATATTGATGAACACAAAGGAATAGAACTTGGCCTCAAGTATCTAGTGAATAAAAGATACAAGCATATCGGGTTCATCGGAGAACGGCAGACAATGGCAAGATGTTCAGTATACAAGGACGTAATGGAATCATTCTCTCTTCCGGTTCGAGATTGCTTCGTTCGAATTTCCAATAAGCGGAACGAAGAGGCGGGGTATGAGAGCATGAAAGAAATCCTTTCATTGGAACAGTTGCCCGATGCTATTTTCGCCAGTTATGATCAAATGGCGATCGGTGCAATCCATGCCATCGAAGAGGCTGGATTGAGGATCCCAGAGGATATCGCAATATTGGGCTTTGATGATATTCCGATCGCACAGTACATCAACAAAGGCCTGACAACAATCCGCAATCCTTACGATGACATGATAGCCATCGCTGTAAGAGTGTTGCTTCAGAGAGTGGAACATCCCGAATCAGCCACGCAACGGATAATTCTCAAGCCATCTATCATAAAACGTGGAACGACGTGATAATAATAAATTTGCATAAATTTGCATAAAAAAGATGCAAATATTAAACATTCTCCTTCATATCCATGATACCATATCAAATATATGGGAGGTACTCCCAAGCACATAAAGGAGGAGTTTGTATGAAAAAGGCTATCATGATAGCAGTATGTTTTGTATTGGTGTTCCCGATCTTCGCAGGACCACAGGGAGAAACACAAAAAAAAGGACTTGATATCGGAATCGTACTTCCGACCAAAGAAGAATCACGTTGGTTGGGTGACGAAGCGAAATTCAAGAGTCAGATTGCCGAATATGGATACGATGCTGAATTTTTGTTCAGTCAGAACAGTTCTGCAATAGAGAAGACGAATGTGGAAACCATGATCACCAAGGGTGCCAAAGTCATTATTCTGTGTCCTTATGACGCAACAGCAGCGGCTGCTGCCGTCAGCGATGCCCATAAAGAAGGCATTCCTGTCATCTCCTACGATCGTTTGATCTTGGATTCTCCGTATGTCGACTATTATGTCACGTTTGATAGTATTTCGGTAGGAGCAGCCATGGCCCAGTATCTCGTTGATCAAGCTGGTGATACGAAGAACAATAACTTGTATATCTATTCAGGAGCTCTTACGGATAACAATTCATTGATGTTCTTCAAGGGGGCCTGGGGAGTCCTTCAACCAAAGGTTGCTGACGGAACCTTTGTTATTAAAAATAGTGCCAAGGCAGTTGAGTTGAGTGGAAAGCTCGATCTCACCCGTGAAGAGTATACCGCAATCATGGGAACAATCGACACTGAATGGAATATGCAGGTTTCAAAGTCTTTGGCTGAAGCTCATCTTACGGCAAATGATGCTTCTGCAAAGGGTCTGGTATATGTTCTTGGTCCTGCTGACGATGATTGCGCACGGGCGCTTTCTGATACATTCAGGGCAGACGCTGAGGTAACCAAGCTGATCATCACCGGTGCGGATGGGGTTGAAGCATCAGTACAGTACCTGATTGATGGTAAGCAGAGTATGACCGTCTATAAGGATCCCAATACGCTGGTAACCGCTGCGATGAGTATTGCTGAAAGCCTCTTGGCAGGTGAAGAAGTGAAATATGATACGACATATAACAACAACGTAATCGATGTTCCTTCTATCCAGGCTGATGTAACCACTATCACTAGAGACAATATTGTTGAGAAATTCTTTGAAAGCGGAGTGTATGACGGTTCCAAATTTGTAAACTGGAAATAAAGTTATACAGGAAGTTATGGATATAGGTGGATATGTTTCATATATGTCCACCTATTTCATAAAGGTTACAGTCCTGAAAAGATGAGGCAGACCTGTGGATGATTATATTCTCGAGATGCGCGATATAACCAAGATTTTTCCTGGTGTCAGGGCACTCGATTTAGTAAATTTTAAAGTACGGAAGGGAGAGATTCATTGCCTTGTAGGTGAAAACGGGGCAGGAAAATCAACCTTGATGAAAATTCTTTCAGGGATTTATCCTTGGGGCGATTATGAGGGAGCGATCTATTACGATGGCGAACTAAAGAAGTTTTCCAATATTCGGGAGAGTACCGAAGCAGGTATTGCCATAATTAATCAAGAACTTGCTTATGTCCCTGAGATGACCATTTTTGAAAACATTTACCTTGGTCATGAGATAATGAAAGGCCGATTGATCAATAGAAATGAACAGATAATCCAAACAAGAAAATTACTGAAACAAGTTCGACTGGACATCAACCCGACAACAAAAATGAGTGAATTGCGGGTTGGCACCCAACAATTGGTTGAGATTGCAAAAACATTGAGCAAGAGTGCAAAAGTCATCATCCTCGATGAACCCACTTCTTCACTGAATGAACAGGAGAGCACTAACCTGCTTTCACTGTTGCGGGAGTTGAAGCGTGATGGCGTGACACTCATCATGATTTCTCATCGATTGAAGGAAGTTGTTTCGATAGCCGATACGATTACTGTCCTTAGGGATGGGAAGACCGTATGTTCTTTGGATGCGACCACCAAGAACGTAGATGAATTTGAGATCATTAAGTATATGGTAGGTCGTGATATGAAGAATATCTACCCTCACCGCACTGAAAAGAAATGTGATGAAATATTATTCAAGGTCTCTGATTGGTCTGCGTTCGAATTGAAAAAACGGAAGAATGTGCTGAAAAATTTGTCAATGACGGTAAAGCGAGGGGAAATCGTTGGCATCGCAGGTCTTATGGGAGCAGGAAGAACAGAGTTCGCTCTTAGTTTGTTTGGGAATGTCCCGGGATACAAACTGACTTCTGGTAAGATTGAATTGGAGGGAAAACATCTTAGGCTGGATTCTCCGATGGATGCCATCAGGGCCGGAATCGGGTATGTGACAGAGGATAGGAAAGTGAACGGACTTGTCTTGATGCAAGACATAAAGTTCAACATCTCAATTTCCAATCTATCGGCATTGATGAAAGGAGTCGTGATTGATGAGCAGAAAGAAATATTGACAGCTTCCAAATATCAAAACGACTTGTCGATCAAATCAACATCGGTCCATCAGAAAGTACGTAATCTGAGTGGGGGAAACCAACAAAAGGTCTCACTCGCGAAATTGTTGTTCACAAACCCGAAGTTGCTCATCTTGGATGAACCAACTCGGGGAATAGATGTTGGGGCTAAATATGAAATCTATTCCTTGATGAATCAAATGGTAGCTCAGGGAATGTCAATAATAATGATTTCTTCTGAGTTGCTTGAACTCATAGGTATGTGCGACAGACTATATGTGATGAGTGATGGTGAGTTTACCGGTGAATTGCAGCGAGAAGAATTCTCTGAACATAGGATTATGGAAATGGCTACCAATATAAGGAAGGAGATCTAAGATGAATACGAAGGTGGATAATGAACGGCAACAGCCTGGAATATTAGCAGAGATGCGCAACTTACTACGACAAAATGTTCGGAATTATGCGATGTATATAGCACTTTTTGTCATATTCATTCTATTCTATTTCCTTACGAATACAACATTTCTCTCAGCAAGGAATTTGACAAACCTTGTTAATCAGACCGGTTATGTTGCGATTATGGCTGTTGGAATGACGATCGTGTTAATAATTCAGCAAATTGACTTGTCTGTTGGATATGCCGCCGGATTCTTTGGGGCTTGCGCAGCTATTTTAATGGCAATGGGGGTCCCGGTAGGTCTTGCCATTCTGATAGTGCTGTTGTTTGGTGTCATTACAGGAGCAATCCAGGGTTTGATCATCGGAAAGTTAGGTGTTCCGGCATTTGTCACGACACTTGCCTTTCTCTTCATTTTCCGAGGATTGTTATCCATGGTGACAGAAGGATCGGGGACGGTTGTTGTTACCAACGAATTTTTCAACAACATTTCCAATGGATTCCTTCCTAAAGTCTTTTCGATATGGGGTAAACATGGCCTCACATTAGTCGTTTTCGCACTGATGATGGCATTGATCATCATAATGCAAATTAAAAAACGTCAGGAAATGCAACGATATCAATTTGCACTGATTTCCACTCCTTTGATGGTTGTCGGTATTGGATTTTTGCTTCTGTTGCTTGGCTGGTTATCTTTTTCTCTTTCCGGGTACAACGGGCTTTCTTGGTCAATTCTTTTGGTGGCTATTGTTACTTTCATTTATGACTTTGTACTTAAGAAAACCCGATTAGGTCGATACATCTATGGTGTCGGTGGCAATAGGGAAGCTGCGGCATTGGCAGGTATCAATGTCCGAAACACAGTGATTTTTGCATTTGCTTCGATGGGGATGATGTCAGCTTTGGGAGGTATTCTCTATACTTCAAGATTGCGCTCGGCAACTCCAACCGCCGGTGCAGGATTCGAATTGGATGCGATCGCTTCCTGTTTCATCGGTGGAGTTTCTACGACCGGTGGAATTGGGAAAGTCGTAAACAGCGTAATTGGTGCATTCGTAATCACATCCCTTACAAATGGGTTGAACCTCATGGGAGTGGGTATTTCTTATCAGTACATCGTAAAGGGTATTATCTTCATTACCGCGGTAGCATTTGATGTGCGTTCACAAGGAAGAAAGGCTATCTGATCAGCGGGTAGGGCGTGTTGAGAATTATTGTTGCATGGAATCGATTGGAATTATGGACTTTGTTATTAAATCAGGTATCAATATAATATCCCATTTTATGTAATGTGGATGCTCGGTTAAAGATTTTGGTTGAGGGAAGGACTTGAATGAATACTGTTAGGACAGCTTTTATTTGTTTTGGAGAAATAAACACTTCGATTGAGCGATTGAAAATGAAGCATGATGAAGCTTTGAACTATCTGGAGACACTCGGTGTTTCCGTGTTCGATTGTGGAATAGTGATCGATGATCCCCACTATGCATCCGCTGAGAAAGCAATTGAAATCCTTAACAAACATCAAGATATTGCATCCATTGTTCTATGTATAGGAGGATGGGTTCCTTCTCATGCCGTCATCCGTGTTATTGAAGGATATAAACATATTCCGATGCTCCTTTGGGGGTTGTGCGGTTGGAAAGAAGGGAATCGTATCGTAACCACAGCAGAACAGGCCGGAACATCGGCTTTGAGGTCTACGCTTGAGGAGATGGGGTATGCTTATACCTACCTATATAATTCAATAGGGAAACCGTTTCCCGAAAGGAAGATCAAAGCTTTCCTCTCTGCCTGTTGTGCGGTACGCTCACTTCGTTCTACGCGAACCCTCTCTGTCGGATATCGTGACATGTTGCTCTATAACACCCAGTATGAGGCTATGTCGGTACGCAGTACCTTTGGCATCGAAGTTGAATCTATGGAGATGCTTGAATTGGTCCAGAATCTAGATCATGTCGATCCGAAGGAAGTGGAACAACTGGTACGGTACATGCGTGATACATGGCTTCTCCTGAAACCTTGTGATGTCTCTCTTTTAGAAACTGGAGCCCGATACGCTCTTGCAGTGGGGAAGAAGATTCAAGAGGAAAACTACCAAGCCATTACAATAAACGATGTGGATGGCATGAAGAAACTGCTTAACTTTCCTCCAGCCATTGTTTTTATGTTGATCACCAAACTGTACGGAATAGACACCACTCCTGAGAATGATGTCATGGGGAATCTCATGCAACTGATTATGAAACATCTTTCAGGGAAGAATGCACACTATATGGAATATTACGAATACTTCGATAAATCGTTGCTCATCGGTGTTCCCGACTATGTCCCGGAGTATGCCGTTGATGGGAAAACACAAATTCTTCCTGCAGCATTCGGTTTATTACAGGGTTCATTGCTTAATGTTTCGAAGGTGAAGACCGGATACGTCACATGTACAAGGCTTGCCTATAAAAAGGGAAAGTTTGTCATGCATGTCTATTCGGGAGAGGCGAAAACTCCTCCGGCTTGGGAAGAATTCGGATGGGACCAACCTGCTCCACAACTTTCAAGTCTTGAGGTGTTCCCTGATAGTTGTACTGTGGATGAGTTTGCTCAAAGAGTCTGCTCTCAACATGTGATAATCAGCTATGGCGATTATAAGGAAGAACTGAGATATTTCTGTTCTCTGCTTGGTATTGAGATGGTCTGATGATTGAATGACAACCTGTATTTCCACATAGGGAAGCTTATATGGGAGATTCTCAATCGTGCTGAGCATCCGATAAACTCGGTATAATACGAAGGTCCGGACAGCCTGATCAAGATTATCAAGGGCAAAGCCTATGGCTTTATGGATGCCCGACACTTCATTCTCAAGGTTATGAAGCGCGATTGACCGGTAACCAATGATGTTCCCCGTGTGAATATGCGCGTTAGCCTTGAATTCATACTTTGAAGTAATTATCTTTACCCTCCCGATAAGTTCCGGAAACTATGAGATGAGTATCTTTGATACCTTGCGAGCCCACTAGCCGGGTGGGCACTTCTATGACCTTTTTTCTGAAAGCTTATCAGATACGTTGAAGAGTATTATCTTGCTCGAAAGGCATCCGGAAGAATGCCATCGTCTTTTGGCATGGTATAATCAGGTGGCTATCAAATGACAAAATGCACAACCTGTGAGAGACCGGACATGCTTAACGCCGTATGGATTTTTGGCCACACGTATGCCGGCAGGAAAGGCCGGATACCCTCATTTTTCTTGTAGATTATTGTGCGGTGAATGTATAATAAGGTAACACGTGCGTAAAAGGATTCTTCAATGTATCATGACAAAAAACAAATCAACAAGCAATTCCGAATTATCATTTTTATCATGATCATATGTTGTTTTCTCGGATGCAACGCTAGAAAAAAGGATTTCTCTCAAATTGAAGAAGAAGACAGGATTATTGTAGGGTTTTCGCAAATCGGTGCTGAAAGTGCGTGGAGAACATGTAACACCCGCTCAGTGCAGAATGCCGCAGCTGATCAGGGAGTGCAGCTGGTGTATGATAATGCTGAACAGAAACAAGAGAATCAGATAAAAGCATTACGCTCCTTTATCGCGTATCAAGTTGATGTGATAGTATTTGTGCCTATTGTTACCGATGGCTGGGATAATGTACTCCAGGAAGCCCGGGATGCCGGGATTCCTGTTCTGGTCACCGACCGGAAGATAGATGTCGTAGATCAATCTTTATATGCAGGATTTATAGGTACCGACAGCCTGAAGGAAGGCCGGAATGCCGGATTATTCGTATTGGATAAATTTGAAAACAAACTTGAACGATCCGAAAATACCGAAGAGTATATCAATATCGTGGAATTATTCGGGACAGAAGGTTCATCTGTAGCCCTCGGAAGAGCCGAAGGCTTTCGAGAAGTTCTGAATGCGCATCCGAATTACCGAATCATATACAGTAAATCGGGTGATTTTCTCCGCTCGAAGGGATATGAACTGGCTGTTGAATTCCTTGATATGTACGAAGATATTGACGTTATTTTTTCCCATAATGATGGAATGACACTCGGGGTTATCGAAGCAATGGAAGAGAAAGGGCTTCTTCCTGGTACTGACATCGTCATTGTCACGATCGATGCACAACAGGCAGCCATTGATGCGCTGCGCGAAGGCAAGGTGAATTGTGTCATCGAGTGTAACCCCAAAACCGGTCCCGAAATTATCAAGCTGGCTCAGAAATTGGCAGCTGGTGAACAAATTCCACGCCTACAATATGTACATGAAGAAGTATTCTATGAAACCGATGAGCTTTCACTTATTGAGCCCCGTGGGTATTAACATGAAGAATCAGATATCCGTTATAGATAAAATTTTCTCAATGTTTAAAATTAGAAGCATAAAAGAGAAGATAAAGCTTTCCTACGTGATCATCATCCTTCTGATGATAACACCTCCGGTTATCACGATTTTTTCGTTTGTTGTCCAAATGGTTCGTTATGACCATATCATCACCAATGTCAGCAAGGCAAACCGTCTCAACCAGACGGTAAAGATGGATATTTCCAACGAGATATGGGATATCGTAGCTGGAAACAAAAAATTTGATGAAGGCAGCCAGTACGATATTATTGACGGGATCAACGAAAGCCTAGAAGATATCATGAGAACGACTGAAGAGCGAGAGAGCCGACAGATGCTTGAGGTTGCCGGTCGTGCGGTCGATACGTTGAAGCGCAATGTAGACCGGCTGGGAACCCGAATGGCACACCATTCTCCAGTGAGTGAAAATGAGGAAAGCCTCGATGAAATTCGAGGGGTATCCGCCCTCATATCGGACATCCTCCAGGATTTTATAGTACGTGTGATAGAGTCGGCAACAATAACAAATGAGCATCATAAGCGGATTACGTTCGTCCTCACCGTCATTCAGATTTTTACGGTATTTTTTGTAACTATCTTCGCTATTTTTACACAACGTTCAGTGACCGCAAGCATCAATAATCCGATTAAAAAACTCGAAAATCTGTCAAAAAGAATTGCTGAGGGAGATTTCACTGCCAGGGTTAAACTTCCTCAGGTAAGTGAGCTTGACGTTCTGACCGACAACCTGAACATCATGGCAGTCAAAATCCAAGAATTGATCGCAGAGAATGTCAGGGAACAGCAAAACCTTCAGAAATCGGAGATGAAAGCCCTTCAGGCTCAGATTACGCCACATTTTCTCTATAACACATTCGATACGATTGTCTGGCTTGCCGAGGAAAAGAAAAATGATCAGGTAATTGACATTACACGTGCCTTTTCAAGCTTTTTCAGGATATCTCTCAACAAAGGTAAAGACTTTTTAACGGTCAGCGAAGAATTTGAACATGTCAAAAGTTATCTGACCATTCAGAAAATCAGATACAGGGACATCCTGGATTATAACATTGAGTACCTACCGGAGATGGCAAACTCTCAAATTTTGAAACTGGTGCTCCAGCCTCTCGTTGAGAACGCATTGTACCATGGAATTAAAAACAAAAGAGGCCGCGGATTATTATCGGTGAAGGGCTGGCGTGAGAACAAGCGCCTTTGTTTTTCCGTGGAGGACAACGGAATAGGAATGACGGAAGAAAAACTTGCGAATATCATGAAGCAGATCAATGGTACGGTCGATCCCGAGGATTTGAACAATGTCTATGGACTGTATAATGTTAACAAGCGGCTTGGGCTGTATTATGATACAAGTACGAAGCTGGAAATAACAAGTCGGTATAAAGTGGGCACTACCGTGTATTTCAGCGTACCAGAGGTTGGATTCAATGTATAAGGTTTTTATTGCGGAAGATGAGATAGTAGTACGCGAAGGGCTACGAAACAGCATCCAGTCGGGGACAGGGCCTTTTGTTCTGGTGGGCGAAGCCTCGGACGGCGAGATGGCCTTGTCAATTATGAAGGATGTGAAACCGGATATCCTGATTACTGATATCAGAATGCCGTTTGTTGATGGACTCAGCCTTTCTAGAATTATCAAAAAAATACTTCCCTGGATAAAAATTATTATAATTTCAGGGCATGACGAATTTCAGTACGCACAGGAGGCCATATCGATCGGTGTTGACGAATATATCCTCAAACCGATTTCTGCCTCGGATATACTAGGAACGCTAAATAAATTGGTAGATACGATTGAACAGGAAAAAAGACATCTTTCAAGCATAGAAAATCTGAAACAGCAAGCCCAGTCCAATTCGGATCTGATAAGGGAGCGCTGGTTATGCGATCTGGTAACCGGAATTGTTAAAACAGAAGATGCGCTCGAGAAAGGAAGTGATATGGGGATAGACCTCATCAGTCATGGGTATCTCGTAGCAATCATCAAGCTTTCCACTTCCTCTGAAAACTATTCGGAACTGATTACCGCCAAACGCCATATAAACAGCCTTATAGACAATCAGGAAGAGGTGTTATGTTTTTCACAAAGTAGGGATTCTATTATCTTGCTGTTGATGCAATTAGTATCCGAATCGCTCGAAGAGACTGCTTATACCTTAGGCCAGGCGATCAAATATGAGATTGAACGAAACACTGACTGTATGGTGGCAATTGGAATAGGCTCTTTTGTTGAGCGAATCGGGAATCTGCCTCAATCATATGCTGAAGCGGAACAAGCCGTGAAATTCTCGGTGAAGACCGGTCAGAAACTGATAATCGGAACACATGATCTGAACGCCTATTCCGAAATTGATTTTTTAAAACTGGACGGTAGCCCCATATCGGAGCGGCTGAAATATGTGAAGAAATCAGGTATTGATGAGATTATCGCCCAGTACATTACCATGATAGGCGATTATCCTTTTCAGACCACTCTCATAGGCTATTACCTTCTGTATGATCTTATGGTGGCCATATCAAAGATTATTGATGAACTAGGCGGTGTTGTTCAGGAGGTCATACCATGGTTGTCACATAAAACGCAGCTTTCGGAAATAGCTAGCTCAAAAGAGACCTTCTGTGACGGGGTAAAGTTAATCTTAGATACGTTCATAGATTTCAGGGAATCAAAATCAGCGGGAAAATACTATGAAATGATTCAGAAGGCAAAGCAGCATATAGACCTTCATTTTGCGGACCAAGATATTTCACTGCATTCAGTGGCATCGATCGTACATGTAAGTCCAAACCATTTCAGTACCATCTTTTCTCAGGAAACCGGTGAAACCTTCATTGAATATCTTACACGGGTCCGTATCAATAAATCTAAAGACCTGCTGCTGACGACAACGCTCAGAAGCACGGACATCGCTTATGATGTAGGTTTTGGAGATCCCCATTATTTCAGTTATATTTTTAAGAAACATACAGGCATTTCCCCCCGTGAATTCAGAACCGGAAGCAAATGCCTGGATTGAAGAAGTGGCTCTATGCTACCTTCACGTTTCCCTATGATTTCCGGACTTTGCTTTTTCTGACAGTCGCAACCAAGGTGGTAAAGTAAACCTGATTCTCGTTCGGTCACGCAGCGACATGATAAGGCTCTGCAACACTATGAAGAAATACAACATGAGTCCGCTTACCATCGCTTGGAAGTTTGATTGAACACCAGCTGCACGGATCAGTTCATTGATTACCAAAAGTGTCAGCGTACCTATTGGAGCCCCGAGCAAGTTCCCTACGCCGCCGTTGAGCAGCGTCCCGCCTATGATAGCCGAGGCTATTGCTTTCATTTCGGCTCCAGACGCATTTCCGACATTACCGGCACCTGTTGTCATGATGTACACAAAACCCGCGATACCTGCTGTCAATCCACTCATCACATAGGTGATGAATACCGTTCTCTTTACGTTAATGCCGAGCATCATGGCACTATTACTATTACCACCTACGGCGTAGACATTACGCCCAAAACGTGACCACTTCATCAAGGATGCAAGAATGACTAGAAGGATTACCACAATTATGGTACCGGGTTTTATTTCACACGGGATGAAAACACCCAGCCTGTTTTTCGCACCGAGCCATGCGATCACTATATCAAAATCCCTCAAATTCACGAATGCAGGCATAGTTACATTGATCGGATCTTTATGGAGTGTCGTCAGTAACCCCTGTGCCAAGAACAATCCTGACAACGTGATAATAAACGGTTGGATTTCAAGGTAGGCTATAAGATATCCTTGCAAGATTCCGAACACGATACCTATGCCCAGTGCAATAAGGATGGCACCGCCGATACTCCCCATCTTGTGTTCCAGATAGACCGCACAGGCCATTGTTACCAACCCGCATACCGAGCCTACAGAGATGTCGATACCGCCACCGATCATAACGATGCTCAACCCTAGTGTCATGATGATGAGTGGGGCATTTAGGTTGAATAAGTCGAAAAATGTCTGAAACTGCATAAAACTAGCTGGAAAAGTGATAATTGCAAAGATATACATCAGTACAAATATGACCGCAGCTATGAGAAACAGAATATTCGAATTCGATAGTCTTGCTTTTGGCTTGATTACGTTTACAGTTGTCATCCTATTCCTCCTTCATATCGGTAATATTCGTGTTGGGGGTTTTTAAATTACCCACGCTTTGGCTTGCAGTACTTCTCCAAGCTCGAACCCTGTCCAGAGATTTCCTAAGAAAAAGCCTGACTACGGGCGATGCGACGACCATGAGAATGATTATGAAGATTGCCTTGAAAACCTTGATCATCGCGGGGTCTATCTCCAGCCTAAGCAAAGTCCTGTTCAGCATCTCTATGGTGTACGCACCGATTATTGAACCGGTAATGCTGAACTTTCCACCGCTGAGTGAGTTCCCGCCAATAGCCACGGCGAGAATCGCATCCATCATGATAAGTTTGAGCAAATTGACGCTATCGTGACGCCCTGCCTTGTTCACTGCGATGAATCCTGCGACTGCGGTACAGACTCCCATAATCAAGAATGTCAGAAATATGATTTTCTTCGGATTGATTCCATTCAGACGTGCCGCATTCGGATTGATTCCGACAGTCTCCACATAGAGCCTTAGATTCGTAGTCCTGAACAGCACCGCAACAAACACGATGAAGACAACAGTCAGGATTATTGGAGTTTGTATCGGTACTCCCGGAATTACAGTGCCTATCTTATTCGAGATATCGTTAGCCAGGATGGGAGATAATTTTCCATCAATCATAAAGGCTATGGACCTGCCACCAGTAAACAGGATGAGGGATGCAACCATTGGCTGAACCTTGAATACCGAAACCAGGGTGCCGTTGAATGCTCCAAGAGCCAAACCAGCAACACAACTCAGGAGGAAAGCAGCCACTATGGTAAGCACTGTGACCTCGTTGGCCTGTAAGACAAACAGAACAAATATTGCGGAAGTAATGGTGGCACTTTCCCCAATGCTGATGTCCTGTCCTCGTGAAGCTGCGGTGACCAACGTCATGCCTATTGACAGGATGACCAACTCGGAGGCCCCAAAAAAGATATTCGGAATATTGCCGTAGAAAGCTCCGTTTACCATGGTGATGCGGAAATAATCGGCACCTTTTATCAGATTTATGATAATAAGAAGCGTCATAACCGAAATTGGTAGAAACAGGTGAGAAAAGTTTTTTATCAATTTGCTCATATGGTCTTTCCCCCCTGTGCTATCACGTTCATCACATCGTGTTCCGTTAACTCCGTTCCCCTGAGTTCCGCTACGATCTCACGGTCTTTCATGACTATCAATCGTGAACAGGTTCGAAGCATCTCGTCAATTTCTGAAGAGATGAATGTCAAGCTCATCCCATTATTGGCGAGTTTGATCACAAGTTTCTGAATCTCGACCTTGGTTCCTACATCGATTCCTCGGGTTGGTTCATCAAGAATCAGATACTCCGGGTTAGTAAGCAACCAGCGGGCCAGAATAACTTTCTGCTGGTTGCCTCCGGAAAGAGATTTTATTGGTGTGTTGGAAGTCGGAGTCTTGATGTTCAATTTCTCAATATACTCTTTGGCAAAGGCTTCCGCTTGTTTTAATGAAAAAGGTTTGAAAAATCCTTTCAGAACCTGCAGGGTGAGAATGATATTATCTCGTACTGACAAGTCATAGATAATTCCATCGTCTTTACGGTCCTCCGGCAAATATCCTATTCCTTGTCTTATTGCTTGCAGGGGTGTTTTGATTTTCACCCGCTTACCCTTCATTCTCACTCCACCGCCAGTTACCTTGTCCGCAGCGAAAATAGCGCGGACACTTTCACTGCGCCCGGAACCGAGTAGTCCGGCAAACCCGTTCACTTCACCTTTTTGTATGGAAAAGTCGAAAGGTTTCACTCCTGCGGCGCTCGAAAGCCCGATACCCTCATAGACAGGGATGGTGGTGTCGGATACGATAGGCTCATATTTTTTTATTTTTGTAATATCCTCAAGTTCATTACCCAACATTTTCGAGATCAGTTCGATCTGGGGAAACGAGGATGTTTCATATTCGCCTACGAACTTTCCATTGCGAAGCACGGTAATCCTGTCACTGATTTCGTATACTTGTTTGAGAAAGTGAGTTATGAAGATGATTCCCACGCCTCGGGTCTTCAGCTCGCGCATGAGATCAAAGAGTTTATGTACCTCGTCTTCGTCAAGAGAAGACGTCGGCTCGTCGAGTATGAGAATCTTGCAGTCCATATCGACCGCACGGGCAATCGCAATCATCTGCTGTACCGCAAGCGAACAGCTAGCAAGTTCCTGAATCGGGCTTGCCGGAATACCGAGTGATTTGAGTAGCTGTGCCGCCTTTTCGTTCATCTGCTTCCAATTAACGATCGGGGTGTGACTACGGCCGATAAACATATTCTCAGCCACAGTCAAATTAGGACACAGCATGATTTCCTGATAGACTGTACCTATTCCCTTATTCTGCGCTTCTTTCGGTGTCTTAAAGTGGATTGGCTCTCCCTGTAAGGTAATGAAGCCTGAATCTTTTTCGTAGACTCCGGTTATGACTTTAATCAGCGTGGACTTGCCAGCCCCATTTTCGCCCATGAGAGCATGGATCTCACCTTTTCGAAGCTTGAAGCCCACGTTATCAAGAGCCTTGACGCCAGGAAACGATTTGCTGATGTCCTTCATTTCGAGTATGGTTTCTGACAACAATCAAAGATCTCCTTATACTGATACGGTATAAACCGAGCGCGGTGTGGTATGCAGAATCAAATCCGCACACCACACTGCTTACATAGTATTAATGTGATGATAAATTTTTACAAGTACCTACCTTGTGATTACACCTTTGCCCGGATCTGCATTGATACCCCATTTCTCGATATCTTCATCGGTTATCGTTGCAGTGGTTAAGAGCAGTTCTTCCTGATAGATAATTCCGCTGGGGAGGCTTCCGCTCTTGATCCATTTGGAAATCTCAGCTGCCTGACGAGGATTACATTGCATGTCTGCATCCCAGTAACCAGCTTGTACGTTTCGAAGTGCGAATCTGTTGAAGTCAAATCCGATGACCTTGACCTTGCCGTCCTTGCCATGGGTGATTCCAGCTGCCTCGAGGGCCTGAACAGCGCCTTGTGCCATGCCATCGTTTTCTGCATAGATGACGTTGAAATCCTTGCCTGCGGCAATTGCTGCTTCAACAATTTTGCGGGCTTCTTCAAGGCTCCAGCTATCTCCGCCTGTTCCGTCGGCAACAATGTTGAGTTTCCCTGCTTTTGCGGCATCGAGTACAGCACCGCTGCGGCCGATTTCAGCTGCAGAACCCATCTGTCCGCGAATAAGGATCAGATTGATCTTAGGAAGACCAAGGCCCAATACCCATTCAACTGCCTTTGCACCTTCATAAGCCATATCCGAGAGAAGTGCTGCCTGGTAATTGGATTCGGCCGTATCAATTGCGCGGTCAAAGAGAATTACCTTTATACCTGCATCTTTTGCGGACTTTAAGGTGTCATCCCATCCGGAAGCGTTTGCTGCTGAGATTAAAAGATAGTCTACTCCGTCTCGAATGTAGCCTGTGGCTGCAGCAATCTGCTCACTGTTGTCCATCGTGTTGGTTTGTTTTGCATCATATCCGTTGGCTGTTGAGAAGACAGCATTCATGTCTTCAACGTTGGCCTGCCGATATCCGGATTCTTCTGGCGGCAGATTTACAATACCCACCTTGATGAGACCGGACTCCTGCTGGCCAGCAGCGAATAGAACGCCCGAACCTAGCAAGACCAGAATTATCAAAATACTTAGAGTTTTTTTCATGTTCTCCTCCTTTAAAGGAACCATAAAAATTTGGGAAGCTGTTGAGCGGCAACGCCGCATCTTGTAATAAAATCCTAAGGCCTGCTAGTTCAGAAGTACATGAAGTATTCTATCGAGTTTGTTAAGATATTTTACGCTTTCAACCCAAATCTTTTGAAAGGAGAAATAATGTTTGATATTTTATTTAAAAGTTTCGTTTTCTTCCGATATCAGATGAATTGGAGCTAAGAAATTAAATTAGGGAGCGTGTTTGACGACAATGCTTAAAAGCGGATACCTCTTGTACAAATCAGAAGATGAGTAAATGGAGGTAGTACTATAACGTAGGCAAAAAAAGCCTATCCTCTCCTTGCTAAAAGGAATTTTTCTTCAGTTCCTTTCATATATCCCAATCCTAACTTAACTACGATAGAGTTCATCAAAAATCCTTAGCAACCTCTTTTCTCCATTGATGCTCACAGTCTTTGCAATGATACTCTGTGTCTGAGAGAGTTACGCAGCATCCACCAAGGATGATTTCACCTTTTTTAGCTGACAACATTGTTTGTGTTGAAGGATACCCATATACAATTCTCACTGTATTTAAAGAGCCACATTTGGGACATCTATTATTTCTAGCCATAACCTTATTCCTTCAATACCTAGCTTTCTTCAGCTTCTCTCAATCTATCAAGAGTCTGTCTAATCAGAGCTATCCATCCATCCTCTTGCTCAAGGTATTTCTCTATGCTGAAGTATTTCCTGTTCTTCTGTCTGACACCCCAACTGAACATTGATACTGAGTCCTCGAGGTATTCATCGACAATATCAGATAGCTTCTCCAAATATTCTCGTCCTATCTCAGGGTGTCCTAATTCGCTTGTTTTGTTCACGATTCCAAAGAACCATACCTCCCACGTCTCTTGAAGGGATGTAAAGTTATAGGTTTCATCCATGGATTTCAAACAACACCGATAAACACATCACTAACATGATAACCCTGGATAATTTCATGGATCCATCCCCTTCGCATACATACCTATCAACTGATAGCAGATACAAGCGCATACACAATCCATCATCGCACAATGCAGGCCTATAGGGTATGCAAAAAATCAATTTAATAAGTTTTTGCAGATATTCTAGGTTATGTAATGTATGTGATACTATGCGTATTTTGTACAATCATGGTGCAATCATGTTACCTTTACATATACTGCAGGTCAAGAATAATTGAAATGTAAATGTATCGGAAAAGTTATTGAATTTGTATTACAGCACTCAGTTGATACATAAAGGATTGCACGATTATCAGTGAATCCTATACTATCCCATGTAAGAGGGGAAGAATGGGCGATTTCTCCAAAACCTATCCGTTGACAAAGCAGCAAGCATTACAGGTACTAGAAAATGTATCCAAGAGAAGCGAACAATTCGCCCAAGTGATAGCCGAAGAAACCGAACTAGTGTTTTGTGCAGTCTCGATTGAAGCGGTAGCTTCCAGTGTGTGCTCGGCATTGATGGGTATAACCGATCAAGATTGCTTCGATGCGGTTAATAATCAAATCTTCGGTTATTATTGCGATGTCGTCGATACTGCCTACGAATTGTTTCACCACATATATAATCCATATGCAGATCGGGTCGACCAATACCACGATGCGGGACAGCATATAGCCGAAATGAAATTCCTCAAAGGCATTATCCTCGGCTTATATGAATATGACCGTTCACCCCATGACAGTTTCTATAGCTACATCGAAGAATGCCCTTATAATTCAGCTATGGATTTAATCGACCGATGGATAACACACCACCAGGATAATCTCGAAACCCACACTGACCTACGTACGTTTATCCAAGGGATGTGCCCGCTTTGGGAAATAAAAGACGATGATTTTTCCTGCAAAGGTGTATAGATAGTAATTACCAAAGGTGGCAGCACATGAAAAAATTTATGATGTGGGTGCTCATTGCAGTATGTATCGTTCCTCTGAGTGCAACCGATTTATTTGACGCAATAGTGACAGGAAATTTGGCAAATGTAACGCACGCAATCGAAGAAGGTGCCCCAGTCGATGCAGTCGATTCAAGGGATTGACTGCATTGGGTGCTGCAATCGATTACCTGATAGCACATCCGCGAGAAGACTACGATTTGTTGGAAATACTGGTGCGTGAAGGTGTCGATATCAATCAAAAGATGATGTTGTCAGGATACGATGAAATCTCACCGCTTGCGTTTTCCATGATGGCGGAACTCGAATTGTTGGAAGATGAAGAAGATATGTCCGCCATGACCTATGACGTGGCAACTTGGCTCATTCACCACGGTGCCGATGTCAATACGAGAACTGATGGTATTCCACTATTCTTTGCCCCGGTCATGACAGGATCGGCGGATGTACTTGCATTGATGATTCGTGAAGGGGTACATGTGAACGCAAGGGATGAACAAGGGTATTCCGCCCTTTATTATCCGATAACCCAATATATGTTTGAATATTCTGATGAGTACTATGATGCATTCTCATTATTGGTCGCATCCGGGTATAATTTGAATACGTGGGATAGCGAAGGAAAGACAATATTGACGCATGCCGCAGAATTAGGTAATCCACAATTAATCAAATTTCTATTGGAATCAGGAGTTGATCCAACACTTCTCAGCCTAATAGGGGAGACTGCCTTTAATAGCGCCCCATATAATGAAAAATTAGCTGATTCAGATGAATATTGGCAATTGTGTGATGCCCACTACCTAGCCATGGATGCTTTGATCTTAAAGATGCAACCTTATATCATGCTATCCAATATGTATTAGCATAGAATTTGGTGAGCCAAAGGTCGCTACGTTCTCAAATTATGCTTTGCCAACATCTTATGACACTGATATTTCTCCCTCTCCAGAATATATTGGAAGTGGTAGGGTGTTTAACGGTACCGTTACTATAAACGAAGAATCTGCAACTACCACGGTCTATACGGTGAATTTGACAGTCTCTGACCAAGCTTTACCCGAAGGCAAAGTTACAGTAGTGGTGAACAAGACACTCACCGATACTTCTGCTACACTTACTTTGCAAATCAACGATGAGGAAGTTGCGATGAATGCCGAGAAAGTAGAAGATGTGTTTAATGGTGAATAACTAAAGATACAATTGATTAATTGCTAATAATACATTCCCCTCCATTACGCATAGAACTCAGAATAATCTATAGTACCAATTCACTAATGAATGAATCAAAGTTCGTAATCATGTTGCTTTTTTTAACATCAAATAGAAGATGTTGCACATCTTTTTGCTTAACCAAAAGATCAGTTTCCGCTAAACGAGCATCTAAAGCCTTCTTCAATTCATTGCCATCATGGATTCCATGCTTGTATGAAAGAAACTCGTAATTTGGTTTACTTCGACTGAGTAGGAACATCGCATCGTAGAAATCTCTGCCTTTGCCCCGATTCAAGATTGCAGAAATTTTCATCGAGCAAAAAATGTCATCCGGAGGAACCGGAAGAGGGAAATAAAACCCGCAACTACGGACGAATGCAGGAACTGTCTTATAGGGAAACTGCTGATCTTGCATTTCAATTTTTATGAGGAATTTAGCATTTCTATAGCCACTCATTTGTAATGAGAATAGCAGTTGCGGGAAATATAAACTCCTTCTGAATGCCACGAGGGCATCGTGTTCTCGTTCTTTCGGTTCTACATCGTATCCTAAATTTGTGAGATACCTGGTAACATCATCGGTCATTGAGAGAAATTCCTTTTTTGAAATCTCTTTACAATCAAAATCTAGATCTTCGGAAAATCTGTCGATATGCTTTATGAGTCTAAGACTCGTTCCACCTATAAACGAAAGTTTCGGGATGTACTTGGAGTAGGAAAGGTATTCCAATATTTGACATTGCACATACTCCTTAAGCATGAGTTTCTGATATTCCGGAATATTGGTTAAAGATGTGGGGAAAAAATCTTTAATCGCATCAACAGATATCATAGATATACCTCTTTTAAGTGAGCGACTCTTAACTCTAATATCTTAGATTGGAATTTTTCAAGGTAATTATCTAGCTCGTCAATGTTTAGTTCATCATTCATGAAATCAATGTCGAGTCGTAATTCGAGCATATCCTTCTTAGAGTTGTATTGAGGATTTAGATAGAGAAAATCGAGCAAAGCCTTTTCAGGTGATGCTATCATGATGTTCCATCTATGGGAAAGGGTTGATTGCTGGATTGTATACCCGAACATTAATTCCGGTTTTACCGATCGATATACAAAGTTACCAAAAGCGTTTTGGAATATTTTAGTTTTACGAGGGCTTACGCTGGTAATCTGGATTACTCCCTCTGGAATTATTCCGTGAAAGGATAGGGCTGATTCCAAACTAATATAAGAAGGAGCATACATTTTATTCGCGAAGTAGAAGGAGGAATCCCCCTGTTCGATTAGATTGGGAAATGCATAAAATCCTTGGCGAAGACGAATCAACTTTCCTTGCTTCTCCCAACGTCGAAGATTATTTCTATCGAATTGTTCATTCCAGATTCTTACTTGATGAATAGAGAAACATCCGAGAGAGATGAAAAAATCTTTGAAATCAAGATAGGAAATATTCTTTTTTGTTTCCATTCTGCATGTATTATAGTGCATTATGGAAATAAAACAATGATTTTCTGTTCTTTCTCTGTTTTTAGTAGGTAGAATCTTAAAGAGGCAAAGAGATCGTGGAAAACTCTGGGAGTGCTGTGGTACTGTTTTGGTATCATAGGACAGAGAGGTAATTCACGATGAACGGATTCTCCCAGACAGACATCTTCACCATGGCCCTTGGATTGACTGACCCCTGGAGGGCAACGAATGTTGAGATGGTCCGGTCAGAGAAGCATCCGGACAAGATGGAAGTACACATCACTGTTGATTATTGAGTATTCTATCACTTGGGGGCCACCCCAAACAGGTGTGCGATTTAACGCTTGAGAGCCACTTTAAACTACCATGTCAACGGTTTGGAATCGTTTTTTTAGAAGCCTCGTGAAATGCTAGGTTCGTTTCACTTCATCCGACAAGTTACTTCTACTTCTACACATCATAGTACG
>Ga0265294_10000388_pt1 | contig 58697 bp, 45 predicted proteins | sample MunlanPumphouse3_FD_192504 | JGI IMG/M metagenome (GOLD analysis project Ga0265294, IMG submission 192504) | Groundwater microbial communities from a municipal landfill in Southern Ontario, Canada - Pumphouse #3 | ecosystem: Environmental > Aquatic > Deep subsurface > Groundwater | place... | reverse complement strand
CGCTTACCTTTAAAACACCATCAAAACTTCCGCTAACGTCAACGCTTTTACAGTCCACTTCTCCCACACATTTTCCGGTCTCTCCTATAACCAGTTTTCCTTCTGTCTTGATCTTCCCTTCCAGGTATCCGTCTATACGAATGTCATGTTGGGTTTCAATGTTGCCAATGATCTTAGTGTTCCCGCAAATACGGGTTACGTTGTTCATCTGTGATGAGCCGTTCTCTTTGTCTAGTGCCATTATCGTTTTTCTATTACCGGGTAAATATAACATTATTATTGATTTGTCTTCAATATTGACATTGCTTTTTCCAATTGCAGATCATCGCGTATCATGCTTCTCAGGCGGCCTTCCTGCAGGTAATAACGGCTACAGATCTCTTCTTCCAGGAGGGGCTGGATTTCCTTGCGGTAATGCATCAGGTCCGTGGCCTTATCTGCATGCAGGCGTTCCTGCAATGCCTGGATCTCCTTTTCAAGCAATTCTTCGTATCCTTCTGCTTTTGCTGTCCGGCTAAAAGATTCAAGCAGGATCTCGGTGGCACTGCGGTCATCAAATTCCTTACCCGAAGTTTCCTTAACGAAATCGGCATACTCTTCATCCGAAATATAAAACATTCCGGCTTGCGGGATGGTTCTGTTACGGGTGAAATAGCGCAGGGAATACTCATGCAGGTAGTCCCTGGCCACCAACTCCATCGCTATGCGGCTGTACATGGGAAGCGACACCACGGAATCGGGAACGATCCCTCCGTTCTCGTTCCTTTCAGGCGTTCCGTCCCCGTTACGTCTGCCGTAATCCAGGGACTGTACGCACCGTCCGCTGGGGATGTAATATTTTGCGGTCGTGATCTTCAGGTTGGCATTATAGCTCAGGGGCCGGATGGTTTGTACCAAACCTTTGCCAAAGGTTTTTTCTCCCACGATCACCCCCCTTTTCAGATCCTGTATAGCTCCGGCAACGATCTCGGAAGAAGATGCCGAACCCCTGTTCACCAGAACGACCAGGGGCGTTTCGGTATCGAGCGGTTCTTCTTTGGTGTAGTGTTCCACATCAAAACGCTCCTGGCGTCCTCTTGCCGAAACCACCATGGTGTTGCGGGGCAGGAAAACCGACAGCAGTTTTACCGCCTCGTCCATCAGTCCGCCGCCGTTACCTCTCAGGTCCAGGACAATGCCCCTGACCGGATGATCGTTCTTCATATCTTTAAGGGCCTTCCTCACATCGGCGGCTCCACCCTGTGTAAATCCCGTCATTCGGATATAGGCAACGCTGTCGGGGAGCATGCATGCCAGGCCGACGTCAGAGATGTGCACCTTCTCTCTGATAACCCTGATGGTGACGGTATCACCGCCCATCAGGCGCTGCACCAGAAAATCCACCCCGGTCCCCGGGCTCCCTTTCATACGCGAACTGCATTCATCGGCACTCAGGTCCATGACGGATTCCCCGTCAATGGCCAGGATCACGTCTCCGGCAATAAGGCCAGCCCTTACGGCGGGCGAACCGGCATAAGGTTCAGAGACAAGCACTCCTTCTCCGGGACGTTTTTTGATCAGAGCCCCAACCCCTCCGTAACTTCCGGTGGTCATCATTTCAATGGACTCATTGTCTTCTTCGGGGATAAATTCGGTATAGGGGTCCATGGTGGACAGCATCGCTTCAATCCCGGTGTACACCAATTGATCCATAGCCACTGAATCGACGTAATACAGCGATATCTCACGCAACAGTGAATGAAAGATGTCCAGACTTTTTGAAGTATTGAATTCGGCACTCTGGGCTTGGAGCAACAGGGGCATGAAGAGGGCCGGGAGAATTGCTTTGAGTCTCATTTCAGCGGGTTCTAAATCGGACAAATTTACTATAATTCTTCATATCTTTGCATATGAATTTGTTGTTTGCAACAGCCAACGCGCACAAGTGTCAGGAAGCACGAACCATTCTGGGTTCTTCCATATCAATAATTATGCCGTCATCCATGGGGTTCACCGCAGAGATCCCCGAAACGGGACTGACCCTGGAAGAAAACGCCCTGCAAAAAGCCCTTTTTATATGGAACACGTTCCATCTTCCCTGCTTTGCCGATGACACAGGCCTGGAAGTAGATGGTCTCGACGGAGCCCCCGGCGTTTTTTCGGCACGTTATGCGGGTCCGTCGTGTACTCCTGCCGACAATGTGCGGAAATTGCTGGAAGAAATGAAAGACATGAAAGACAGGACGGCACGCTTTCGTTGTGTCATAGCCCTTATCCGTAGAGGTGAACCGGTCTTGTTCCAGGGAATCGTCCAGGGGTCGATCCTGTATGAACCTGTGGGAACGGGCGGCTTCGGATACGATCCGGTATTTCGGCCCGAAGGATATGACACATCGTTTGCTCAGATGACCGAAAAAGAAAAAAACCACATATCCCACAGAAAAAGGGCACTGGAAATAATGGCCCTTCAGTTCACATGATTACGCCCCTGAAACTGATAGTCCTCAATACCCGGCCATACAGAGAAACAAGTCTGCTGGTAAACGCCTATACTGACATATGGGGTCGCGCGGATTTTATTGTCAGGGGAATACGGACTGCACGCAACAAGGCTGCAGCGGCCATGTTCCATCCGCTTAGCATTCTGGATACACGCACATACTACCATGAAAAAAAAGACCTCAACCAGCTGAAGGAGTACCAGAAAATATACCTGCTGGACGGATTGTGTTCAGATGTACGCAAAAGCAGTGTGGGTTTGTTCATAGGGGAATTGTTGTACAAGACGGTAAGAGAATCGGAAGAAAACAGGGCCTTGTTCGGATTTGTGGCAGATACCATCCTGGAGCTCGACCGGGCAGGAGTGGAGCTGGCGGACCTGCATCTGTATTTCGCTGCCCGTCTTTGCCGATACCTGGGATATGCTCCTGACCTATCTGCTCCTGCACAGAAAAATATATTCTTCGACATAAAAGGAGCCTGTTTCAGGGATACGCCAGACACTTCATACGGGGCTTTTGATCTGGATGCCTCCCGGTTGTTCCGGCAAATCCTCACCTGTCCTCCGGGCGAAGCGACTCCCCTCCAATGCTCGGGGACAAAACGTCATCATTTCCTGAACTGCCTCATGAATTATTACGGGTATCATATGGGGAAAACACCCGATATCAGGTCCGTGGACATATTACATCAGGTTTTTCTTTAGTAACTTTGCACCTCCATGTCATTGATCAACGCAGTTTACAGATTATATAACAGAAGACTTCTGACAGAGCTTGACCTTTCCTCGGAGGACCCTTTCCCCTTCCAGGAAGCGACCTTTCGTTACCTCACCTCCCGTGGAGCCGGAACTGTTTTCGGGGAAAAATACAAAATGGGAGAGATCCGTGATATTGAAACCTTTCGCCAAAGGATCCCCCTCCATGATTACAACAGTCTGGAACCCTACATACAAAACATTCTCAAGGGGGCACAGAATGTCCTTTGGGACAGGCCTGTTTCCTGGTTTGCCCTTTCCAGCGGCACTTCTTCTTCCCGGTCCAAGTTCATTCCAATGAACATGGAAAATCTTCAGTTCTGCCACTACAAGGGAATGCTCACCATCCTTTCCAGCTACGTCAGAACCTTTCCCTCTTCGCGTCTTTTCAGGGGAAAATCCCTTACCCTGGGCGGGAACCGGCACATAGACAAAAGCGTGGACACCAATTGTTGTTACGGCGATCTGTCTGCCTTCCTCCTGATAAACACGCCCCTTATAGCACGGACGTTCACCACTCCTCCCAAAAAAACCGGCCTGATCCCCGATTTTGAGTACAAGGTCGAACAGGTAAGCAAGCTGATTGCCCGTCAGAACCTGGTAAGCTTTTCGGGTGTTCCCTCATGGAACCTTATCCTGATGCGCAAGGTACTTGAGCAAACCGGAAAAAGAAACCTGCACGAACTATGGCCGCACATGGAGCTGTTTATGCACGGAGGTGTTAATTTTGAACCTTACCGGGTCCATTACAAAGCGTTATTCCCCTCCCCGGGTATGCATTACCTGGAAACATACAACGCTTCTGAAGGATTCTTTGCCTTCCAGACAGACCTGAACGATCCGGGACTTCAATTGCTCCCCAACGTAAGTGTCTTCTATGAGTTTATTCCGCTTGAAAAACTGCAGGCGGCAGAGAACGGAACATTTACAGATTTCCTGACCATGGCGGATGTGGAAACAAACAAGCCGTATGCTATGGTAATATCTACCAATTCGGGCCTATGGCGGTATCTGATCGGAGATACGGTCCGGTTCACACAGCTTTATCCGCACAAGATCCGGATCATCGGACGCACCAAGTTGTTTATAAACACGTTCGGAGAAGAACTGATGATAGAAAATGCAGAACGGGCCCTGTCCAGAACCTGCGACCTTACCGGAACCAGTGTGCATGAATATACGGTAGCTCCCGTATTTATGGACACCCGCAGGAAAGGGGCTCATCAATGGCTTATTGAATTTGAAACCATGCCACAGGACCTGAAAACCTTTACGGAGATCCTGGATAAGGAACTTATGCAGGTGAATTCAGATTATGAAGCCAAGCGTCTTCATACCGGGACCATGGACCCGCCCCGTATAGAACCCATGAAAAAAGGATGTTTTTACCGGTGGATGGCCCTGAATGACAAATTGGGAGGACAAAGCAAGGTGCCGCGTCTCTGGAATAACAGGGATTATGTGGAAGACCTGCTCGGGATCAATGAAAGCTTGTGATATTATAGAAACGTTCCGCTACCAGGCAACGCATACGGCTGTATATGCCCGTTACCTGGAACTGCTGGGTGTTGATCCGCAGCAGGTTGAAATCCCGGAGAACATTCCTTTCCTCCCTATACGGTTTTTCAAAACACATCACATATACAACCTGCCGGGTCAGCCACAGCATATCTTTACAAGTTCAGCCACTACGGGCATGGTCCCTTCCCGTCATCCGGTGGACAGCCTGGCACGCTACGGAAAAAACGTGCTGGACATTTTCCGCTTTTTTTACGGGGAACCCGGCGATTATACCATCCTTGCCCTGCTTCCTTCATACCTGGAAAGAACGGGATCATCGCTGGTTTACATGATGAAAGAACTGATGGAGCGAAGCAGCGGAAAGGCAGACGGATTTTATTTATACGACCGGAAAGCTTTATACCTCCGACTCCTGGACCTGGCCCGGGCAAACCGTCCGGTCTGGCTTCTGGGTGTGAGCTTTGCCCTTTTGGATTTTTCAGCGGAATATACGGTCCGCCATCCCGGGCTGATCGTTGTGGAAACAGGCGGAATGAAAGGAAGGGGCGACGAATTGTCACGTGAGGAACTGCACGGCCGGATCAGTAAAGGATTTCCTGAAAGTCAGATTCACAGTGAATACGGAATGGCCGAATTGTTCTCTCAGGCATACGCTTGCGGGAATGACCCGTTTTTCAGGTGTCCTCCCTGCATGCAGATCCTGATCAGGAACCTGCAGGACCCGTTCCTGCTACAGCCCCATGGTGCCCGTGGGGGCATAAACATCATTGACCTGGCCAACAGCCATTCCTGTTCCTTCCTGGAAACGGAAGACCTGGGCTGCCGTTTGTCCGACGGCCGCTTCCAGGTCCTTGGAAGAATCCCCGACACTGAACGGCGGGGATGTAACATGCTTATTGATAAGCCTTAAAAAACGTTTCTATTCTTTCCGAATAAGACTCGGACAGCTCTGCATCTCCGTTAACCTTCAGGATATCATTCATATGCACATAGGTGCTGATGGCGGATTCAGCGTCAGAAGAAGAAAGAAACCCTCCTTTGTACGACCCCAGGAAATACCCTATCGCCTTATAAGTTTCTTCCAGGAAAGGAACGGCAATATCCCGGGCTTTTTCCGGTCTTTCAAGAAAATAATACAACTCGACGGTTTCCATGACACCCACTTCGTTCAAAGAAGGCTGCACCGCGTAGTTGAGCGGATAGCGCTTCATAATTTCCATGCCCCTGTCGAGGATCTTTTCTGCCTTATCCGTTTTGCCTTCCAGGATAAGAGCCTTGGCCACCTGGGAATACATCTGTCTGACAGCCTGCTGCACAAGAAAGAGGTAGGTGACATGATAATCCAGCAATACACCCGGTTCTTCCATCCTTCCCCAGCGGTACCCTTCCATCAGCAAGGGATATAATTTGTCCGTATCCATGTACGGAACCTCGGGACGGATGTTTTCCGTCTTAAAAGGCATGAGCTTATAGGCCATTCCGTCATAGCGCAGGTAATCACGGATCCCGATGTTCAGGTCGCCTCCGCGGGAAACAATATATATGGGCCTGTCCCACTCGTAGTTGGCCAGCATATCCAGAAACATCATTTCCACCTTCATAAGCGTATGTTTGTTTTCCGGAATATCCAGATCCATGTATTCCGGGATCAGATGGGCATCCTTTTGAGGAACGATCCCGCAGGCAAGTACATTTTCCTTGTTCACGGGGATTCGTAATTTTCTTGCCGGAAGGTAATTGATCATGGTCCCGTCGTTCAATTGCAGCTTTGCCCTGGGATTTCCCATTACACTCACAGCCTGTATGGCGGGAACCCGGTCCGTAACCCTTTCGTATACGGGCAGGATCTCATTGGTACCGTAAAGGTAAGATTCCCTGGGAATGGAAAACTTCACGGGTGCCGAGGTATACATCTTCCATTGCATCTGGTCAATATACCAGTCTGTGCCAAGCAGGGATGTGTTCATCACCCTGACATCGGTCCTGATACCTTCCACTTCCTGGGCATACCACAGCGGGAATGTATCGTTGTCTCCGTGGGTAACAATAATGGCATTGCAATCTTCACGGCAGGTGGTCAGGAAATTGAAAGCAAAATCTCTTGCCGTATAACGGCCGCTCCGGTCATGATCGTCCCAGTTCTGCGCCAGCATCTGGAAAGGCACAAACAGGCAAAGAGCCGAGGCAAGGGAACCGGCCAGGATGCCGGGCAGTTTTTTTCGCAACAAGTGGTACAGGGCCACGACACCCAGGCCCACCCAGATGGAAAAGGCGTAGAATGAACCTGCATAGGCGTAATCTCTCTCTCTGGGCTGGTACGGGGGCTGGTTCAAATAAACCACAATCGCCAGACCGGTCAGGAAAAAAAGCAGGAACGTGATCCATGCATTCCGCCGGTCTTTTGCCGTTTGGTATAAAAGACCGGCTATTCCCAGTAACAGGGGCAGCATGTAGTAATGGTTCTTTGCTTTGTTTCCGGCAAGCATCTCGGGTGCCTTTGACTGATCCCCCAGCCTGGCCCTGTCCAGAAATCCGATTCCGCTCTCCCAGTTCCCCCTGACGGGATCTCCGGGGATGGTGCCCTGAATATCGTTCTGACGTCCTGCAAAATTCCACATGAAATAACGCCAGTACATATAATTGACCTGGTAATCGAAAAAGAAGACCATGTTGTCCCCGAAGGAAGGCATGCTTTTTCCTTCCGAATTGACTTTTCCTTTCCCCGTGTTGTAAGAATCGTAGAAAGACCCGTGGGTTTCGCGTTTGCTCCACATACGCGGAAAAAACATTTTATCGGCATCCTTGTACAGGGGTACCTCGGGTCCCTTGACACGGGCGTACTTCCCGTCCATTTTTACATATTGCCTGGTATTCTTCCATGTGTCATAGGGAGAATTGTATATCCCGTCATACAGAAGCGGGGCCGCCCCGTATTGCTCACGGGCCAGGTATTTGTCGAGGGCAAACGGATTGTCGGGCTGGTTTTCGTTGGTTGGGGTTTTTGCACTGGAGCGGATCACGACCATGGCAAACGAAGCATATCCTATAATAATGACCGTCAGACACAAGAGGATCGTATTCCACAGTACTTTCCCTTTCCGGTGTGTGGCAACAACCCCCCAAAACAAGGCGGCAACCAGAGATACAACAAAGAACAACATCCCGCTGTTGTAGGGAAGTCTGAAAACATTGACGAACAAAAGGTCAAACCATCCCGATATCCTGGGGAGCCAGGGAATAATCCCGTAAAGAATGATCACGATGATGACCACCGATAAAAGAAGTGTCAGAACCGCCCCTTTCCAGGAGAAAGTGTATTTTTTGTAAAAATAAATAAAGACAAGTGCCGGGATCGTCAACAGGTTGAGCAAGTGGACCCCTATGGAAAGCCCCATCAGGTAGGCGATCAGCACGATCCATCTGTTAGCATGCGGTTTGTCGGCATTTTCTTCCCACTTCAGCATGGCCCAGAATACGGCGGCCGTAAACAGGGAAGACATTCCGTACACTTCTGCCTCTACGGCCGAAAACCACGCCGTATCGGAAAAAGAATAGACCAGGGACCCGACTGCCGCGGCCCCCCATATGGCAATGGCATTGCCCGTATTAAGACGGATCTTCTGTGTTTCAAGCAGACGTCTTCCCAAATGGGATATGGTCCAGAACAACAGCAGTACACAAAATGCCGAGGCCAGTGCACTCATGGCATTGATCAGCATGGCTGCCTGCTGGTTGCTTCCGAACATGGAAAACAGCCTGCCCAGCAACTGGTAAGTGGGATTTCCGGGAGGATGCCCTACTTCAAGTTTGTATGAAGATGCTATGAATTCACCGCAATCCCAGAAACTGGCAGTCGGCTCTATGGTTGCCAGGTATACTGCTGCTGAGATGGCAAAAACCACCCACCCTATCAGGAGGTCTGTCTTTTTGAATGTCCTTGTTTCCATGTCACAAATGTAGGCGATTTTTTTTACCTTTACCGTCTGATTTGCCTTAAAATTATGGATTACATCGTCCTGGCGCTCATCGTCTGTTTCTGTTTCATCCTCATTTATACAAGAGCACCCCTGACGTTATTGCTCACGGGCTGTTTCCGCTACAACATATCGATTGAGAACGAAGAGCAGGGGAACATCCGTTTTTCACGTAACTTTCTGTGCTTTTTCATCATGGCGGTCTTTTCCTTTTTTATTGCTTATCACGAACATCTGCTTTCCCCTCTTCCCTTACCCCTGAGGGGCTTGCCCGGCCCGTTGGTCTTCCTGTCACTGACAGGTGTGTTCTGTGTTTTTTTTCTGTTTAAGGTAATCCTTCTGCGGATCATAGGATGGACCATCGATTCTCCTGCCTTTATCAATTTTCTGGGCCGGACCGGGCAGGATTTCTGCATTCTTTCAGGTCTCATTTTCATCCCGTTTCTGATCCTTTTTTCGTGGATCGGGGGTCCGTCCGGGTATGGCGCCCCCATAGCGGCGGCAGTCATAGCTTCTGCCGGCTACCTGATATATGCCTTACGTTGTATCCGACTATTTCTTTCAGCCGGTTTTTCTCTTTTTTTCTGGATTTTGTATCTTTGCACCCTTGAACTGGTGCCCTTAGGGGTGTTAATTCATTATGTTGCGGGGATATGACAATGAAAATCAGAAACATACTAATTTCACAACCAACGCCAAACGGATGTTCCCCCTATGTCGAAGTCAAGGAAAAATTCGGTCTGCACATTGATTTTGTTCCATTTATCCGTGTAGAAGGTCTTACGGCAAAAGATTTCCGGACACAACGCGTAAATATTTTGGACCATACCGCTGTTGTATTCACCTCCCGTTCAGCCATCGATTCTTTTTTTCACCTGTGTGAAGAATTGCGAATCAATATTCCCGAGACCATGAAATACTTCTGCATGACCGAAGCCGTGGCATTCTACCTGCAGAAGTATATTGTATATCGCAAACGGAAAATATTTTTCGGGAAGGGAAACATTCCTTCACTCGTAGAATCCATAGGCCCGAAGCATAAGAACGAAAAGTTCCTGCTGACACTGGCAGACTGCTACAAGCCGGAACTTCCGCTTGCTTTTGAAAAAGCAGGTTTCAAATTCACCAAAGCGATCCTCACGCACACCATTATGGAAGACCTGTCGGGGCTTGACCTGAAAAAATACCAGATGCTGGTGTTTTATTCCCCCGCAGACGTGAGGTCTTTGCTTGAGAATTTTCCTGAATTCAGCCAGGACGGCATCCTTTTCGGAACATTCGGCAATGCAACTGCCTCGGCCCTGAAGGAAGCCAGCCTTCAATCCTGTTTTGAGGCCCCGACTCCCGAGGCACCTTCCATTGCCCAGGCCCTGACCCTCTACCTGGAAAAGAATAAATGATCATGAAACGGACATTTTGTCTGTCTTTGGCCTTTCTTGTTGTCCTTATGACCGCATCTTGCCAAAAGAATTATAACCATTACAGGGAACTGGCCTATGGCAGATGGGATCTTGTCTCGGTTGACGGGACGGCTCCCGGGGATGCGGAACAATTGTATTTCACCACAAGCACTTCGGTCACCCTCACCCGCGATGGCCAATCGTATCAGGGCCAGTACCAGTTCTATTGCAATATGCTGACTACGTATTTTGAACAATACCAGGGTCTGTTCCAGGAATGGCGTGTTGAAAAAATGGAAGATTCGCTGATGCGGGCGGTGGTGGAGTTTTGCGAAATTGACGGCGACACGCTCTGTACAGGTACCGTATTGGAATACCGGAAACTGCCGCAATGAAAACGGAAATATCATATGCATTCCCAAAAAAAATGCGTTTGTCTTCCCGGAAAGAAATCGAATCGCTTTTTTCCGGAGCGGACACTTTCGTGGCAGGACCCTACCGGGTTTTTTACAAGGCTTTCCCGCTGAAGGAAACCCATGCCTGTGCCTGCAGTATGACGGCAGCCGTCCCAAAGAAACACATCCGTTCTGCCGTCAGGCGGAATCTGATCAAAAGACGTATCCGGGAATCATTTCGTCTTCATTTTCCCGTTTCTCTTGCACCTGCTCTCAGTTCAAGGAATATCAGGCTCATCTTTTTATGTCTATATTTACCTCATGAAGTCAGACCTTTTGAACCACTGGAGGAAAAAATGCGCACATTGCTGGAACGTTTTAGCGATATGCTTGAAAAAGGTATTGACCTTTCCCCTGATCCTGTTGGTTAAGTGCTACCAGCTTTGCATATCTCCTTTTACGCCTCCTTCCTGCCGGTTTACTCCAACCTGTTCCCAATATGCTCTGGAGGCCCTGAAAAAACATGGTCCCGTGAAAGGGCTTTACCTGGCGGTATGGCGTTTTTTACGCTGCAATCCCTGGGGAGGAAGCGGCTACGATCCGGTCCCCTGACAGAAGGACTCCTTGATCTTCCTGGCAATTTTCACGGACACTACTGCGGCAAGTTCTTCTTCCGGGGCCAGGGCGATTTGTTTCAGGCTTCCAAAACGACCCAGCAGCTTTTCCATCAAAACCGGACCGATTCCGGGGATATCGAGCAAGGCCGACCTGGTAAAGCGGGCGCTTCTTTTTTGTCTGTGAAACGTGATCCCGAAACGATGTGCCTCGTTGCGCAACTGCATCAACAGCCTGAGTGAAGAAGAGTTTTTATCCAGAAACAACGGGGTCTTGTCTGTTGCCAGGTAAATTTCCTCCAGACGCTTAGCCAGGCCAACCAGGGTAATGTTTTTGGACAAGCCGAGGCTTTCCAGGGCATTATAAGCGGCAGAGAGCTGCCCCTTTCCCCCGTCTATGACAACCAGCTGGGGCAGCGGGTCATTTTGTTCCAGCATGCGTTTGTACCTTCTGGCAACAACTTCGGTCATAGAGGCGAAGTCGTCCGGTCCCGTTACGTTTTTTATGGTGAAGTGCCGGTACTCCTTTTTACTGGGGAGGCCGTTCCTGAAAACGACACAGGCGGCCACCGGATGGCTGCCCTGAAGGTTTGAATTGTCAAAACACTCCATATGCAAGGGCAATTCTTTCATCCGAAGATCTTCTCGTAACCTCTCCAGGAGTTTTTTTGTCTTCTGTTCCCTGATAGTCTCGTTTTCACCCGTTTCGCTCAGACGCACCTGCTCCCGCATATAATTGAGCGCGTTCCTCATACTCAGTGAAACCAGTGTTTGCTTGTCTCCCCTGCGGGGAATGTGCACCTTGCTGTTTGCGGGAACGGCTTCAGGCAGAAAAGGGACAAGAATGTCCCCCGAAAGTTCCCCAAGCTGCTCTTTCATATCGGCCAGGAACAGACTCAGGACCGTTGCAGGCGTTTCCTCAATATGCAACTTGTACTTCACGTTGAGCGACTGTATCACCGCCCCGCCCGATACCCGCATAAAATTCCCAAAGGCCATGGAGGATGACGGATCCAGGATCGTGCTGAAAACATCCAGGTCCGAGATTCCCGGATTGACGATTACCGACTTTGTCTGGTAGCGTGTCAGTATGTCCCATTGCTCCTTGTATTTTTGTGCCTGCTCAAAATCCAGTGATGCCACAGCCGTTTTCATCTGTTCTTCAAGCAGTTTTCTCACAGAAGCCAGATCTCCCTTAAGAATGCTCAGGACCGAACGAATGTACCGGTCATAATGCTCCCTGCTTTCTTCCCCCACGCAGGGAGCCAGACAACGCCCTATATGTGCCTGCAAACATTTCCTGTACCTGCCCGAGGCAATGGCGGCCGGTGTCAGGGGCAGGGAGCACGTTCTCAGGGGATACAGGGTATGCAGCAGCTGCAGCAGCTGTTTGCAGTAGAACGCACTGGTATAGGGCCCGAAATAGTGCGATCCGTCCTTAACCGCCCTGCGGGTTTGCAAAACCCGTGGAAACGGTTCGTTCTTTACACAGATCCACGGAAATGTCTTGTCGTCCTTGAGCAGGATGTTGTACCTGGGCCGTAAGGTCTTGATAAGGTTGTTTTCCAGCAACAACGCGTCGCTTTCTGTCTCTACAACGGTATATTCCAGGGTTCGTATCTGGCTGACCATCCTGTTTGTTTTGACCGAAAGGTTTCTTCCGCGCGCGAAATACTGGGAAACCCTTTTTTTCAGATCCTTTGCTTTTCCCACGTAAATTACCTTGCCGTCCTTGTTCAGAAAACGGTACACCCCGCATTGATGGGGTAAAAGGGCCAATTGCTCGGACACATTAACCATTACTTTGTAAAATTACATATATTTGCCAAACCTTTTATGAAAAAACTAATCGAAACAAAAGATCTGCGACAGGTCTTCGGAGAAAAATCTGTAGTCGGGTTTTTTCTTGCTCCTGCCCTGATGAAATGGATGAAGCTTGACAAGATCAACAAGCTTTATGACAAGGTGGCAGATTTTCAGGGTCGTGATTGTCTGGAAGCGTTTCTTGCCGAAATGCGGATCTCTTATGAAATCCCGGCATCAGATCTTGCCAACCTCCCAAAAGAAGGTCCGTTCATCACCGTGTCCAATCATGCTTACGGCGGTTTGGACGGGATCATCCTGATGCACCTAATCTCGGACGAAAGACCCGATCTGAAGATTATTGTCAATTTTCTTTTATCCAGGATCAAACCGCTGCAGGAGTTTTTTCTGCCTGTGAACGCTTTCGACAAAAGCGTTTCCTCCCGCTCCAGTATCAAAGGGATACGCCTGGCGAAAGAATCCCTGGAAAAAGGCAATCCGCTGGGCCTTTTCCCTGCCGGAGAGGTCTCTCACATAGGTCCTGCCGGACAAGTGGAAGACATTCCCTGGCACACCCCCATAGTAAAATTCATTCAGAACGCCGGCGTGCCTGTTGTCCCCATTTATTTTGACGGACACAACTCGGCAAAATTCATGCGCAAGGCCAGGATCCACCCCATGCTCCAAACGGCCAGCCTCCCTGCCGAGGTTTTGAACAAGAAAGGACAGCGGATCTCCATTCGCATAGGCGCACCGGTGAGCGTGGCAGAGCAGCAGCGTTACACCGATTACAGGGACCTGGGGGATTATCTTCGGGCCCGTACGTACGTCCTTGCCGCCAACATTGAAAAGGAAGACAAATACAAGAACCTGGAAAACGCCGCCCCCATCGCCCCTGCCAAACAGCAGGATCTGGCTGCCAGGGAAATTGAACAGCTACCCTCCCGCAACTGCCTGTTCAGAATCAATAATTTTGCGGCATATTTTGCTCCTTATTCCTTTATCCCCAATCTTATGTACGAGATTGGCAGAAAACGGGAAGAAGCGTTCCGAACCGTAGGGGAAGGGACATACCAGCCGCTTGACCTGGACACTTACGATCGAAATTACCACCATCTGATCCTTTGGGATACAGAGAAAAAAACGATCGTCGGAGCTTACCGCATAGGGATGGGGGCCGAATTGATGAAACGGTTCGGTATTCCGGGATTCTACAACAGCTCCCTGTTCAGGTTCGACGAAAAATTTGCCCCCGTGCTGCGACAAAGCCTGGAACTGGGGAGGGCTTTCATAAGTCATGAATACCGGTACGAGACCATACCCATGATGCTTTTGTTCAAGGGGCTGTTTCATATTATGCTCCGTAACGAAGAATACCGCTATTTCATTGGCCCTGTAAGCATATCTTCCTGGTATCCCAAAATGTATCAGTCCCTGATCTGCAAATATATCATGGAGCATCACACCACGGCCGATTATCACGACTGTGTCCACTCCAGGACCCCTTTCACCCCTGATTTCGGGGTGGTAGATCCCGATGTGCTCCTGCGGGACGTACAGACCCCGGAACAGCTGGACCGGCTGCTTTTACGCATGAGCAACCGCCAGTACCGTCTTCCCTCCCTGGTCAAACGGTACCTCAAGCTCAACGCAAAGGTGGTGGTTTTCAACATCGACAGGGAGTTCAACGATTCTTTGGACGGATTCATTGTTTGTGACGTAAACGAAGTTTCGAAAGAAGAACTGCTGATGGTGACTAAGGATATTTCCGATCCTTCGGTAATCGAAAAACGCTTTGGAAAGTCCCTCACAAGATAAATTCTTTATGCAAAAGGCGCTTGAAGAAGCGCGCATAGCCTTCGGAAAAGACGAGATTCCCGTGGGTGCGGTGATCGTGTGCCGCGGTAAAATCGTTGCCCGTGCGCACAACCTGACCGAAACGTTGAACGATCCCACCGCGCATGCCGAAATGCAGGCCATTACGGCAGCCTGCAACACGCTTGGCGGAAAATACCTGGATCAGTGTACCCTGTATGTTACCCTGGAGCCGTGCCTGATGTGTGCAGGCGCATTGGCCTGGGCACAACTGGGCCGCCTTATATATGCCGCACAGGATCCCAAAAAGGGCTATTCCCTTTGTCAGGAAAGGGTCCTGCATCCAAAAACTGAAGTGTCAGGAGGTTTGATGGCCGGAGAAGCAGGAACGCTGCTAAAAGATTTTTTTGCGTTGAAACGCTAATATTATATCTTTGCACCCTCCGATTGAGCTATGGTGTAATGGTAGCACTACAGATTTTGGTTCTGTCTGTCTAGGTTCGAATCCTGGTAGCTCAACAACGGATGAGCTATGGTGTAATGGTAGCACTACAGATTCTGGCTCTGTCGGTCCGGGTTCAAGTCCTGGTAGCTCAACTTAAAACAATCAGTTACCTTTACATCATGAACAGACTGGTTGTCTCTCTCACCCTCACTTGTTGCCTGGTATTCGCTGCCGTTCCGGCCCGGGCGCAGTACTACAGCACCGGAGAGGATCCGTCCCGGCTGAAATGGAACCGCATTCAGGCAGGTTCTCTGCAGGTGGTCTACCCCAGAGGCCTCGATTCACTTGCTTTCCGTTATGCCTGGCTGTTGGAGCAGGCCGCTCCGCCGGTGATGTCAACCCTCGGGTCTTCCGCTCCATCGCTGCCCGTGATCATCCGGCCTTACAATGTAAACAGCAACGGCATGGTCGTCTGGGCTCCCAAACGTATGGAGCTGTTCACCACGCCTCCTTCATCGGGGACCATGCACAACTGGGAAAAACAACTTGTCGTGCACGAACTGAGACATGTGGCCCAGATGCACAGGGCCGGGGAACATTTTTTCCGGGTTTTCGGATGGTTGTTCGGTCAGCAGTCGGAAGGGATATCGGTGGGATTGTATTTCCCCAAATGGCTTCTGGAAGGAGATGCGGTCATTACCGAAACTGTTCACTCATATGCGGGCAGGGGCCGGGAGGCTTCGTTCCTGATGCCATACAAGGCCTATTTTGCGGAAAACAAATCCTTTTCTTATGACAAATGGCGGTACGGATCGTTCCGCCACCAGATCCCTGACCATTACGCGCTGGGATATATGAAGCTTTCTGTGGCAAGACTGTTTTCCGGGGAAGAGGCGCTGGGTCGCATTTTTTCAGATATCACCAAATATCCCTTCTGGCCTGTCATATACGGTCAGACTTTCAGAAAAAATTACGGCTATTTTGCCGTCAAACTATGGGACCCTGCCGCAGAATATTACAAGCAGCTCTGGGAAAAGTCGGCCGCCCTGAAAGATCCGTTTGATCCCGGATCGCAGATCAACAGGCCAGTAAAAGACTATGTCAGTTACACGTCTCCTTCGCTGGTAGTGCATGAAGACGGAAAAGAGGTCCTGTATGCCGTGAAATCCTCACTGTCGCGGACTGCACGTCTTGTCCGTTTCCCGGAACAGGAAACCGGCCGGGAAGAGACGGTCTGCCTGCTGGGACACATCAATTCCTCCCTGAGTGCTTCAGGTCCGTTCCTTTTTTGGAGCGAGAGGGTGAGCGGTCACCGCTGGGCACATGAAAATTTCTCGGTAATCATGGTTTACAACGCCGTGACGGGAAAAAAAAACCGGCTTCTGTCACGTACCCGTTATTTCAACCCTTCTCCCAGCCATGACGGCCGGTGGCTTGCAGCCGTGTATTACCCGCCCGAAGGAGGGTCGGAATTGCACCTGCTGAATCCCTATACCGGGGAACTGCTTGAAAAGCACAGAATACCCGGGGGAGAACAGCTTACAGACATCGCCTGGTCAGACAACAACACCCTGTTCCTGCTGCTGACCGGGGAAGAGGGCACCGGCATCTGCCGGTTGGACAGACAGAAAAAGGAATGGGAAACGGTACTTGCTCCGGATTTTCACTCCCTGACGGGACTGCAGGAAGCCGACGGCCGGCTGTATTTTAAAAGTGACTGCCGGGACAACACGGACAACATATTCTGCCTGGATCCGGAAACAGGGCGTATCATGCAGCTTACCGATGCAAGGTTCGGAGCTTTTGATCCCCTGCCCGCCGGCAATGACGGGGGCAATTACCTGTACTATGCCAACTATACCGCGCAGGGTTACCAGTTGACACGGCTTCATCCGGACAGTCTTCTTTGGAAACCCGCAGATTTCCGGGAACCGCAGGAGGATCCCTTCATTTTGGCTCCTTCCCCCGATTTCAACATTGATACGCTGCGGGTGCCTGACCGGGTGTCCTACCCGGTCAGGAAATTCAACAAGGTGCTGAACGCTTTCAGGATACACTCCTGGATGCCTTTCTATTTCAATTACGACGATATTGAAAATTTCACTTTTCAGAAATACTATCAGACCATCGCCCCCGGAGTGACCCTCATGTCTCAAAACACCCTGGGAACGCTGACCTCTACGGCGGGCTATTCCTATCATAAGGGATTCCACGCCGGACACCTGAGAGTGGACTATTCCGGTTTGCTGCCTGTCATCTCCCTGAAGTTCGATATCAACGACCGCTTCCGGACGCATACTTTTTTACGGAATGACGGTCAGGACTCCCGGTGGGTGTCTGACACAACGGGAACCTCCTATATGGAAGCCTCCCTGCATGCATACATTCCCTTTACATTCAACGGCCATGGCTGGCAGAGAGGACTGGTGCCTTCTGTAAGGTACCGGATCTCCAACGACAGCTATGGCATACCCGGTACACCTGCCGTACCCGTGAGCCAGACGCTGCAGGCGGGCATCCAGTACTACCAGGTGGTCAACAGGGCACCACGGGACATTTTTCCAAGACTGGGATTCGGCCTCAACGTACAAACCTCCTTTGCTCCCGGAACAGCGTCCCTTTTTACCGGAATCCTGTACCTGCAGGCCTACGGATACCTTCCGGGGATCCTGAGGAACCAGGCCCTGAAGTGGAATGTTGGCTGGCAGGAACAATGGATTAAGGACCGGTATTTATATCTGGGAACCTTTCTGGCCGCTCCCCGGGGGATCAACACCCGTATCCTGTCCCCGGTTACTTTTTCGGCCTCTCTGGACTATGCCATCCCCCTGTGGGCCGGAGACCCGTCGATCCCGGACATCATTTACATAAAACGTTTTCAGCTGATACCTTTTGCCGACTTCATGCAGACGCGGCAGCAAGACGGGACAAAAACCCGGTATTGGTCGGCAGGTGCAGACCTGTTGATGGATTTTCATCTGTTCCGCATTGGTGTCATGCTGACGGCAGGAGTACGGTATGCGTGGACATGTGAAAACAAGCACCATGTTGAATTCCTGTTCTCGTTCCCGGCCTTTAATTGACCTGTATTATGAAGTATCTTAAATTTTTTTCTCCCTATGAATGGTTTTTGCTGCTGACCATCGTCTCCCTCAATTTTGTGGTTTTCTTCATTACGGGCGAATGGGACATTTTATCTGCCATAGCTACCGTCTCAGGGGTCCTGTGCGTGGTGCTGGTGGCAAAAGGACATATTTCCAATTACCTCTTCGGCCTTATCCAGGTCAGTTTATATACATACCTTTCCTGGGGAGTGGGCTATTGGGGAGAAGTAGCCCTGAACGGACTGTACTACGTTCCCATGCAATTCATCGGTTTTTTCATGTGGAGGAAACGTACGCGTGAAGGAAGCCGCACGCGGGTTACTGCCAAAAATCTTTCAGGAACACAAAGACTGGTACTGACCGTAGTCTGTACCTTCCTGATCCTGGGAGGCGGACTGGTCCTGAAGCATTACGGAGATCCGGCTCCCTATCTCGACTCGACCACTACTTTTCTGTCTGTCGTGGCTATGTTCCTGATGGTAAAAACATACGCGGAACAATGGTACCTGTGGATCACGGTAAATGTGGCGACCATTATCATGTGGAGCATGGCTTTTGTTCGCGAACAGGACGCGGGACATCTGATCATTGCGTCCATGTGGTGTGTCTACCTGCTCAACTCCATACACGGTCTGTTTGAATGGAAAAGAGCTGCCAAAACTGCGTCGCTGACAAATTGACAGATTTCCTGCCGTGGCATTGATTTTGCGTTATCTCGATTCGTTGAAAGAAAACACACATATCAAATAACAAATCATTTAAATTTTATCAAAGATGAAAATCAAACCTTTAGCAGATCGAGTAGTCGTTCAGCCGCAGGAAGCGGAAACCAAGACAGCTTCGGGCCTCTACATCCCCGACACCGCAAAAGAAAAGCCCCAGCGTGGAAAAATCGTAGCAGTAGGCAGCGGAAAAAAAGATGAGCCTATGGAATTGAAAGAAGGTGACATGGTTCTCTACGGCAAATATGCCGGTACCGAGATCAATGTTGACAACGAAGAATACCTTATTATGCGTCAATCGGACGTTTTAGCCATTATCTAAAATTAACCCTGTAAAAAACAAATCATTATGGCAAAAGAAATAAAATACAATATCGAAGCCCGCTCCCTCATGAAAGAAGGGGTTGATGCTTTAGCCAATGCAGTAAAAGTAACTTTAGGTCCTAAAGGACGCAATGTGGTTATTGACAAGAAATACGGCGCTCCCCAAATCACCAAGGATGGTGTTACGGTCGCTAAAGAGATCGAGCTGGAAGAACCGTTTGCCAATATGGGAGCACAGATCGTAAAGGAAGTGGCCTCCAAGACAAACGACCAGGCAGGTGACGGAACAACTACCGCAACCGTACTGGCACAGTCCATTATTACCGTAGGTTTGAAAAACGTTACGGCCGGCGCCAATCCCATGAATCTGAAACACGGTATTGACAAAGCCGTCAACGCTGTAGTTGCCAGTCTTAAAAAACAAAGCCAGCAGGTGGGCGATGACCTTTCAAAGATCGAACAGGTTGCCTCCGTCTCGGCAAATAACGACCATACCATCGGCAAACTGATTGCCGAGGCCATGGGGAAAGTCAAGAAAGAAGGCGTGGTAACGGTGGAAGAAGCAAAAGGCACCGAAACGGAAGTGAAGGTTGTAGAAGGGATGCAGTTTGACCGCGGATACATCTCGGCCTATTTCATTACCAATTCGGAAAAAATGGAAGCCGTCCTGGAAAATCCGCTGATCCTGATCACGGACAAGAAGATCTCGACCATGAAAGACCTGATGCCCCTCCTGGAGCCCGTGGCACAGAACGGTCGTTCCCTGCTGATCATTGCCGAGGATGTGGACGGCGAGGCACTGGCGACCCTGGTTGTCAACCGCCTGCGCGGCACGCTCAAGATCGCGGCTGTGAAAGCTCCCGGTTTTGGTGACCGTCGCAAGGAAATGCTGGAAGACATTGCCATCCTGACAGGAGGCACCGTCGTTACCGAAGACAAGGGTATCCGTCTTGAATCAGCCACCATGGATATGTTGGGTTCCGCAGAAAAAGTAGTTATTGACAAGGAGAATACAACCCTCGTCAACGGAGGCGGAGAGAAAAAGGCCATTGACCAGCGTGTGGCGCAGATCCGCAAACAGATGGACATAACCACCAGCGATTACGATAAGGAAAAACTCCAGGAACGTCTGGCCAAATTGTCCGGCGGCGTAGCAGTGCTATACGTAGGTGCAGCCTCGGAAGTGGAAATGAAATCCAAGAAAGACCTGGTGGAAGACGCCCTGAACGCTACCCGTGCAGCCATCGAGGAAGGATTCGTACCCGGCGGCGGCGTGGCTTACATCCGTGCCATTGAAGACCTGAAAAAGCTCAAAACGAAAAATGAAGACGAGGCTACCGGTGTCGCCATTGTGGCACGAGCCATTGAAGAGCCCCTGCGCATGATCGTGGAAAATGCCGGACAGGAAGGCAGCATTGTGGTGCAAAAAGTCCGTGAAGGAAAAGAAGACTATGGATACAATGCCTGGACCAACGCCTACGAGAACCTTTTCGCTTCGGGTGTTATAGATCCGACGAAAGTTGCCCGCGTGGCTTTGGAAAACGCAGGATCCGTAGCCGGCATGTTCCTGACCACCGAATGCGTTCTGGCAGAAAAGAAAGAAGAGAATCCGCCAATGCCTGCAGGCAATCCGGGCATGGGAGGCATGATGTAAAAAACGGGCTCAGTACCGTTACCGAGGACACGGGAAGCACCATCTTCCCGTGTTCTTTTTTTGTGTATCTTCGTTCTTATGAAGATTATACGCCTTCTCCCCTGGCTTTCTCTTCTTATGGCAGGCTGTCAGTCAGAAATTCCCCGGGAATCAGAGGTGCTGGCCATTGTCTTTGACCGGCCTGCCGGCATATGGGAAGAAAGACTCCCCCTGGGTAACGGGAGGCTTGGAGCTATGCCCGACGGAGGCGTTGAACAGGAAAACATCATCCTGAACGAGATATCCCTCTGGTCAGGATCCCCTGCAGAAGATATTCGTCAGGGCACATACAGGATCCTGCCCGTGGTCAGGGAATTGCTTTACAAGGAACGCATTCCCCGGGCCCAGGAACTGATGTACCGGTATTTCACCCCCCGTATCCCGGGATCCGGGGGAAGCAGCGGGGCGGAGAATTCCTTCGGAAGCTACCAGGTTCTGGGAGAGGCCGTTCTGCACTTTTCCTACGGACAATCCACATCACAGGTATCTGACTACTCCAGGATGCTGGACATTTCGACCGCAACGGCATTTACTTCTTTCAGCATTGACGGCGTTACCTATACCAGGGAATATTTTACTTCGCTGGACAACGATGTCCTGATCATGCATATGGCTGCATCCTCGCCCGGTGCCCTTACTTTTTCCGGGACGTTACAGCGACAGGAACGGGCCCGGGTATATACGGCTGCAGGATCCCTGTTCATGGAAGGCTCTTTGCATGCGGGACAGAACGGGATCCGGGGAATGCGTTTCTATACACGGATGGACGTGATCCCTTGCCGGGACGGCGAGGTTTCCGTCGGCGACGGTTCCATCACCCTGACAGGCGGTACCGAGGCCTGTGTGATCCTGTCCGCGGCAACGGATTTCGATGTAAGTGCCATGTCGCTGCGTCAGGATTCAACATTCAGGGTCAGGGCCGATTCCCTTTCCGAGCACGCGACCGGGGAATCATTCCCGGATTTGAAAAAAAAACACGTCGATGCATACCAGCAACTCTTCCACAGGGTCCGCGTAGAACTTCCCGATTCCTCAGACCTGTATTTCCAGTTAGGCAGGTACCTGCTCATATCCTCTACCCGCCCGGGCTCACTGCCACCCAATATGCAGGGGCTGTGGACACCTTCGGTGCAGACCCCGTGGAACGGAGCCTATGATCTGAACATGCAATTGCAAATGACTTTCTGGCCTGCCCTTACAACCAATCTGGCCGAATTGCACCTGCCCCTGCTTGATTTTACCCGATGGCTATCCGAAAAAGGGATCCGGACCGCTCGGGAATATTACGGTGCCCCGGGCTGGATCGTGCACGCACACACCAATATCTGGGGATTTACCGCTCCCGGAGAGAACACTGCATGGAGTGCCCAGTATACGGGAAGTGCCTGGCTGTGCTCCCGTTTGTGGAAACATTATACCTATACGCTGGATGTGGGTCCCCTGAAAAAAACTTACCCTGTGATGAAAGAGGCCGCCCTTTTCTTTCTGAACATGCTGATGGAAGATCCCCAGTACGGATGGTGGGTCCCGGCTCCTTCCATGTCCTACGGGAACACCTATTACATCATGGACGAGACAGCGCCAAATAAACTGTCGGTCCCTTTGTTTCTCTGTATGGGCTCCACCGCCGACGTCCAAAGCATCCGGGAGTTGTTCTCCAATGTGATCGCGGCCAACAGGGTGCTTATGAACACCTCTGACTTCCCCTTGATTTACAAACTGGAAGAAGCCCTGGACCGGCTTCCGCCTTATTCCGTGAACGCCACGGGATGTCTTCAGAGATGGCTTTACGACTATCCCGAGGAAGACCTTCGTCTGCGAAATGTGTCGCATTTGTATGGCCTGTATCCGGGCAACAGTATTACCGAAGACCATCCCCTGCTGATGGATGCCTGCCGCAAAACGCTGGAAAGAAGAGGCTTTGGCGGCTCGGGGTGGCAGATGGCATGGAACCTGAACCTGCGTGCAAGGCTGGGTGACGGAAACGGGGCGTACCGGGTACTGGGGGAAATGATGTCACCCGCCCTGCAGGAAAGCATATCACCTTACCTGACAAGGGATATATCCTCCATCACCCTGCTGGGCTCGGGCTTGTATCCCAACGGCTTTTCTTCCAATCCGCCTTTCCGGATAGACGGGAACATGGGGGGTTGTGCAGGAATTGCCGAGATGTTGCTTCAAAGCCACAGGGGATTCATTCACCTGTTGCCGGCCCTTCCTGAAGCCTGGTCGGGCAAAGGTTCATTCTCCGGTCTTTGTGCCGAAGGCGGTGCCGTGGTTTCCTGCCGGTGGGAAGACGGTCAGGTGCGCGAATTGTCGATCGAGGCGGCTGCAGACAACACTTTTGTACTTAAAGTACCCGACAGCTTCCATCGTATAAAAGAGGACTTTATCCGTCTTCCCCTGAAAAAGGGAGACCTTATTACCTTGCATACAAGAAGTAACATAACCCATAAAAAAAATGTCAGAATATTCAAATGATTTCCGCATAGGGTGCCATCTTTCGGCCTCTGCAGGCTACCTGGCCATGGCAAAAACCGCCGTAGGGATAGGAGCCAACACCTTCCAGTTCTTCACACGCAATCCCCGCGGAGGGACCGCAAAAGCCATCGATCCTGACGATGTGGAGGCATTTCTTGCCTTTTCCCGGGACAACGACATCGGTCCTATCCTTGCGCATGCATCCTACACGATGAACCTTTGTGCGGCCGAAACACGCATACGCGAGTTTGCTCTCAACACGCTGCTGGATGATCTGTACAGAATGGAATTCACCCCCGGGAACCTGTACAATCTCCATCCCGGAAGTCATGTGCAGCAGGGTGTGGAAAAAGGGATTGAACTCATTGCCGGAGCCCTGAACACTGCCATCACCAAAGACCAGACAACCTGGGTGCTGCTGGAAACCATGGCCGGAAAGGGTTCCGAGATAGGAAGCACTTTTGAAGAGTTGCGCATGATCATGGACCGCGTCTGGATACAGGACAGGCTGGGCGTATGCCTGGACACATGTCATATTTTCGATGCGGGTTATGACATCAAAGATAAAACCGACCAGGTTCTGGAAGAATTTGACCGGGTGATTGGTCTGGACAGACTGAAAGCCATCCATATCAACGACACTAAGAATCCCTTTGAGAGCCATAAAGACAGGCACGAAACCATAGGAAACGGGTACCTGGGACTGGAAACTTTTAGAAAAGTGATCAACCACCCCGGGCTCAGGGACCTTCCCTTCTACCTGGAAACACCCAATGAACTGCCGGGATATGCCAGCGAGATCGCCTTGCTGAAGACCGAACGCACCGGGACATAGGCTGCCAGGAAGCCGATCCCCAGCACGGTAAGGGAAACAAGCAACATGTCGGTCCACTGAACCTCCACCGGATAATCTGTCACCACAAAGCTCCCGGGTAGCGATATGAGTCCGAAACGGAACTGTACCCAACACAGGATCAGTCCCGCGGCCATCCCTGATACCCATCCCAGGATGGAGATAAGCCAACCTTCCATGACAAAGATCTTTTTTATCAGACCCGGACGAGCCCCCATGCCGGCCAGTACGGCAATGTCTTCCTTTTTTTCCAGGATAAGCATACTCAGGGAACTGAGGACATTGCAGGAAATGATCAGTAAGATGAATCCCAGCAGGATAAAAATGATGACCTTTTCTGTTGCCATCATTCTGTACAGGGTTTCGTTCTGCTGGTATCGTGTCAGGACCCTGAAGGAGGGTCCCAGGAGGTTCTCCAGGTCTTTCTTCAATGTCTTCAACGCTTTTTTCCCGTCAACCCTGATTTCTATATGGGAAAGTTTGTCCCCGTAGTCCAGGAGTCTTTGCGCCGTGGCCAGGGGAACCAGAAGGTGGTCCGAATCGTAACGTTGTTCTACTGCAAAGATCCCTCCCGGAAACAGCCTGGCACGCTGAAGGGATGCCATGGGATTCAAGGGGGAAAAAACGGCGTCTTTCCTGGGGTAATAGATCCACAGGGGATCGACAAAGGCTACATTGATCCCCATGGAATTGGCAAGGATCCGGCCAATAACGGCTTCTTCAACTTCTCCGAAATATACGTTGAAAGAGCCTGTGGTCAGGTGGTCCCTGAGTGGCGAGGTCGCTATGAAAACACTGTCCACCCCTTTCATGGTGGCTACGGCCTGCTGGTTTCTGTATTGCAAGAATACCGTTTCTTCTATGACGGGGCAAAAAGAAATTATGCGGGGATCGTTTTTCAGGCCCTGAAAGACATCGGGATCATTGATCGTTTTACCTGCTGCACTTTTCACTATGATGTCAGGATCGAATGTGTTGTACATCCCTTTGACCAGGTTGTCAAAACCGTTATATACAGACATGACCACCACCAGGGCCATGGTCCCCGTTGCGATCCCGACGGCACTGATTGCCGAGATCACATTGATGATCTGCCTTGATTTTTTTGCCCGCAGATACCTCCATGCTATAAAAAAGGCAAGTTTCAACGATCCGGCTGTTTATTTTTTCAACAATTCGTCAATATGCTGCGCATAATCGAGGGAGTCGTCCAGGAAAAACACCAGGTCCGGAACTATGCGCAATTGCCTGGCAACGCGGCGTCCCAGTTCTCCCCTTATACTCCTTGACTGTTCCTGTACCTGCTGAAGCACTTCCTGAGTTTTCTCTGACGGGAAAACGCTGATCCATGCGTGTGCAACGGAAAGGTCGGGACTGATGCGCACGTGGACAACGGAGATCATTGCGCCTCCGTACTGGGTCATGCCTTTTTCCTGGAAAATGACGGACAGGTCTTTTTGGATCTGACGTGCCACTTTCAGTTGTCTTGTATTGGATTCGGCTCCTGGTGCTTTCATGATCACGTGGCTTTAATGATAAAGTAATTTTTCTTTCCTTTCTGTACCAGCAGATACTTCCCCCTGATCAGGAAACGCTCATCCACCGCAAGGCCCCCGGCTGGCACCTTTTCTTTGTTCAGGCTGAGTCCTCCCCCCTGTATCAATTTACGACATTCTCCTTTGGATGGCATAACAGAGGTGTTGACGGCAAGGAGCTCCACCGCATCCAGCGGCAGATCCGAAAGGGAAATGTCAAATTGAGGAACGCCTTCAAAAACAGATAAAAAAGTCTCTTCATCCATTGACATCAGTTGTTCACGTGTCCCGTTCCCAAAAAGGACCCTCGAGGCTGCAACAGCTTTGTTATATTCCTCTTCTCCATGTACCATAACTGTTACACATCCGGCCAGTACGCTTTGCAATAATCTTTTATGAGGTTCGTTCCTGTGTTCTGCTATGTGCTTTTCAATGGTATCCCTGGACAAAAGGGTAAATATCTTAATATATTTTTCCGCATCATCATCACTCACGTTCATCCAGAACTGATAAAAGGCATATGGCGTTGTTCTTTTTGGGTCCAGCCAGACATTGCCCGACTCTGTCTTTCCGAATTTCCCGCCGTCGGATTTTGTTATCAGAGGACATGTAAGGGCAAAGCTTTCTCCTCCTTCCTTTCTTCGTATAAGCTCAGATCCAGTGGTTATGTTCCCCCACTGGTCCGAACCGCCCATCTGGAGTTTGCATCCGTAGTGCCTGTACAAATGCAGGTAATCATACCCCTGCAGCAGCTGGTAGGTAAACTCAGTAAAGGACATCCCTTCGGATTCTTCCCCGGACAGTCTTTTACGGACCGAATCCTTGCTCATCATATAGTTCACCGTAATATGCTTTCCAATATCACGGGCAAAATTTAAAAAGGTGTAATCCTTGGTCCAGTCATAGTTGTTCAGCATCAGGGCCCCGTTAGGTTTTGCCTGATCAAAATCAAGGAACTTTGTCAACTGTTTCCCGATACATTCCTGGTTGTGGCGCAAGGTTTCTTCGTCCAAAAGATTTCTTTCGGAAGACTTCATGGACGGATCCCCGATCATTCCGGTCGCTCCTCCGACCAGAGCGATAGGCCTGTGCCCGCAATTCTGAAAATGTCTTAGCATCATAACGCCTACCAGGTGTCCTATGTGAAGCGAATCGGCAGTGGGGTCTATCCCCACATAGGCAGTGGTCATTTCCCTGTTAAGCAACTCTTCCGTCCCGGGCATGATGTCGTGGATCATTCCCCTCCATGTCAGTTCTTCCACAAAATTATTCTTCTTCATCCTCTGTCTTGGTATATTTTGTGCAAAGGTAAAGAATAAAAATGTGTACTTTAGTGGGATATTTTATTTTTATGGCAAAGAGACTTTTTATCCTGGCCCCGCTGCTGTTCCTTACGATTTCCTGTGACTGGTTCAGGGATCCCGAAAAGGAAGAAGCCCCGCTGCTTACCCAAAAGGTCAACCAGTACATGCTGGACCTGATGGAAGAAGTCTACCTGTGGGAAAAACACATCCCGGATACCTTCGATATCCGTTACGAATTCGATGCATTTGATTTTTATGAAAAGTTGTGCTACCGGACCGAAGACCGGTGGTCTTTCATCACCGACGACGTACAAACCCTGCTTGAAGGAGGCGAAGGCGTTGAAACGACCTTCGGTTATTCCCTTGCCTTTGGCACTTTTTCAAATACCGGCAATTATTTTGCCATAATCCAGTACGTGTATCCCCAGACTCCGGCCTCGGAGGCGGGACTCGAAAGGGGCAGCATCCTGGTGGAAATGAACGGAGAGCCCATCACCAAAGACAATTACAGGAACCTTTTTTATGCACCCTCCCTGCAGCTGACACTGGGAGAACTCAAAGACGGTGCCATCCACAAGGCCGGAAACGTTTCCTTACTTTCCCGCAAACAAAGCCTGAATCCGGTGATCGCTTACAATATCATCGAAGACGGCAACAGGAAAGCAGGCTACCTGTGCTATTCAGATTTCTTTGGCAATTCCCAGGATCTGTTTTTTCCCGTATTTCAGGAATTCAAATCAGCAGGCGTAACCGATGTGGTTCTGGATCTTCGGTATAACCTGGGCGGTTACCTTACTGCCGCCCGGGCTCTTGTGGGTGCACTTTGTCCGGCAGAATGCCTGACCGGGAACACCGTGCTCATCTCCAAATCCTGGAACGACCTGTACCAGAAATACTGGAACGACAACAACCGCAACGATATGTTGTATGAATATTTCCCGAAATTTTCCGAGACACCTGTGAACCTGGACCTTTCACGGCTGTTTATCTTAACCGGGGCCAACACCGCCAGCGCTTCCGAACTAACCATATGCGGATTGGACCCCTATATGGAAATCATTAAGATCGGGGATGTGACAAGGGGGAAATATACCGCCGCCATGGTGTTTCACCCCGAAAAAGATCCCCAGATAGAAAACTGGGGAACACAGGCAATTGTTTATAAATACGCGAATGCGCTGGGTGTTACTGATTTTAAGAACGGGTTCGTCCCGGATTATCCTGCAGAGGATATGCTCCTGGAAAACGTGTATCCCCTGGGACACCCTTCCGAATCTCTCCTGGCCCGTGCACTGGCATTAATGGGCATACACGTGGAGGCTCCTTCACAAACGTGTGCCCTCAAGAGTGTTTCCGGGTTCCGTTTTGACCACACCTTCCTGTCTAAACCGACAGGTCTCTATAACCATTTAATTGACAAATAATTCAAGTATAGATGAAATCCGTCAAATCCATTATCATCCTGACGATCCTGGTTTTTCTTGCCATTCCGTCACCTTCTTTCGCCCAACTTTTTCGTGCTGAACGCACCTCCCTGGAAACGCAATTGACATCCATTCCTGAAGTGACCGAGGTCTTTGCCCTGGAAAGCTCCGAGTTTGGGGAAAAATACAGGATTCGCATACGCCAGATGGTCAATCACAATGACATCACATACGGGTTCTTTGAACAACGCGTATTCCTCATGCATGCGGGCTTTGACCGTCCAACGGTTCTCGTAACGGAAGGCTATGCCGCCTCTTATGCGGCCAATCCCCGTTACCGGGAAGAATTGTCAAGGATGTTCAACGCCAACCTGGTGGTTGTAGAGCATCGTTACTTTGGTGAATCTGTTCCCTCTCCACGCAGGTGGGAATTTCTCGACGGCAGGTCTGCCATGACCGACCTGCATAAGATCCGCCAGATGCTCGCCCCGCTGTATCCGGGAAAATGGATTGCCACGGGAATCAGTAAGGGCGGACAAACGGCCCTGATGTACAGGACATTGTTCCCCGATGATGTGGATATAACGGTTTGTTACGTCGCTCCGTTATGCCAGGGGGTGGAAGACGGCCGTCACGAACCGTTTATTGCCAACAAGGCAGGAACGCCGGAAGCACGCCAGAAGATACTGGATTTCCAGAAAGAGGTCCTCAACCGCCGGGACAGTCTGATGCCTCTTTTCAATTCGTTCTGTGATTCTACGGGTCTGACATTCACAAGGCCTGTAAATGAGATATTTGATTATTGTGTATTAGAGTATTCCTTTGCCTTTTGGCAATGGGGTACCGATCCCGCTTCCATTCCTGCCCGGAACGAAGCCGACAGGGTACTGTTCGCACACCTGATGCAAATTGCCTCTCCCGATTATTTTGTCAGGGACTCTCCAATGATGCCTTTCTTCATACAGGCCTCCCGGGAACTGGGCTATTACGGGTATGACACCAAACCGTTCCGGTATAAAGTGCCCCGGACCCGTTTTGTTCCTGAAAAAGAAAAAAAGAATCTCACCGGGAAAAACTCAAAAGAGGAGCAGTCAGGGGAAGAGCAAACGGCCCTGGAAGCTGACACCACAGGAACTCCTGCGGGAAAATGGGTAACCCGTAAGTATCCGGCTATGGAATTAAAAAATGCCGGAGGCTATCTCAAAGAACTCTTCCTTCCCGATTTCTACAAACCGCGCTTTAACAGGTCCCTGTACCGTTTGCAAAGGGATTTTGTAAAACAGACTTCGTTGCCCCTGGTTTTCGTATACGGCGAGTGGGACCCCTGGAGTGCGGCAGCCGTCACGGACCCGGGGAAACCCAATGTATTGTATTTGGTGGAACCGGGCGGCAGTCACAGAGCCCGAATCGCGACCCTCCCCGAAGCAATGCGTGAAGGGTTCCAAAAACAAATGGAAACCTGGCTGAACCAGTAGCATATAATCTATGGACCCTTTCATTCCCCTTACAGTAAGCGATAAAAACCTGATCGGACCTTTTCTTGAGAGATCCGGGAAAACGGGTGCTGAATACAGCTTTGCCACCTTGTACATGTGGTCCGCCATCTTTCACACATCCTATCACATAGTGTCTTCGGCCGGGGAAAGGATATTGGTAATAAAAAGTTGCAAAGACGCCGCAACACCCTGTCATTTTTTATACCCGATGGGGCTTGACCAGCCTGTGGAAGCGGAAAAAGCGCTGAAAATACTCTCCAGGCTTTCAGACGGGGTTTTTTTCCTCGCCGGAGGTCTTTCTCAAGAGGAAGCCCTTGGTCTGAAGGCTCTTGATCCCGGCAACATAAAAATCCAGCCTGTCAGGGAGTCATACGACTACGTTTACAACGCATCAGACCTTTTAGAATTGAAAGGGAAAAAATTGCAGTCCAAAAGGAATCATCTGAACGCGTTTTTAAAAGAGTATCCCCAACACCGCATCAGGGCCATAGAGGAGACCGACATTCCGGCATGTCTGGAAATGAACGATCAGTGGTGCAAAATCATGGGATGTCTTTATGATCTGAGCCTGGGCCAGGAAGCTTGTGCCGTACACAAAGGATTCAGGGCTTTCGGGGCCCTGGGGCTGGAGGGTTTGATGATCACCGTTGACGGGCGCATTATCGCCTATACCTTTGGAGAACCCTTCCTGCAAAACACCTATCTGGTACATGTGGAAAAAGCCTTTCCCGAATACCGGGGAGCCTACCAGGTCATTAACCAGGCGTTCGTAAAGCATATTCTGGAAAAATATCCGGATACGCTACTCGTCAACAGGGAAGATGATGTGGGAAACGAGGGATTGCGTCAGGCTAAGATGAGCTACCGGCCGGCGTTTCTTATTGAAAAATACAGCGCCCTGGTCAACCTACCACCCAGACCATGACGTGGTCGTCTACCGTTTTATAATCCAGGGTAAAAGACTCTTCCGTTCCGTCTCTGTGATAGAAAATGGCATCAATTTCCCCTTCTTCACGGGGCATGAATTTGTCGACAACCATTTGTTCAATAAAATCCACCTCGGGCTGGGACATGTATTTAAACAAAGCTTCCTTGGCGCACCAGATCAATGCCAGCTGATGCTTCCTGACATCTTCCCTGTCCGATAAAAAATCCTTCTCGGATTCGCCGGCAGCCTTTTTCTCGACTGATAAGAAATTCCTGCCCAGAAATTCAATGTCAATACCCACGCTATCCTGCGGATGTGTGAGGACACAGGCAAAACGGCGCGTATGGGCAATGCTCAGTTCCACTATGGAGTTTTGCAGAAAAGGCCTCCCGTTTTCGTGATATCCCAGGTATACCTTCTCGGGGAATATGGTGTCAAGGATTGCCCTGACTGCCAGTCGTTCCCGTCTGCGCTGGGAATTTGTTATGTAGGAAAGTTCTTCCTCTTCGTCATTGGGCAACGCACATATTTGCATGAATTGTTCTTCTGTTTCCGTAATCTCCCAGACAACAATTTCTGCCCCGTTTTTAAATTTTTCCCTGTAATAAAGTCCCATATCTGAACGGTAAATATAGCAACAAATCCTAAATCCTGAAAAGTCCGTACACGGCCGAACCGCTCCCGGTCATAGAAGCAAATACCGCTCCCTCCTGGTATAGCATCTGCTTGTATTGTTCTATCTGGGGATGTTTTTTGAAAATTGTAGCTTCAAAATCATTTTCTATCACATACTTCCATGTGTCGACCGGCTGGAGTAACAAATCCCTCAGGGAAACCCTGTTATTGTCCGGTACAACCCCGCTATAGGCTTCTGCCGTGGAAACGGATACAGGTGGAAATCGCAATTCAATGCGGTATTGGCTCAGGTCCATCGCAAATGGTTCCAGGATGTCTCCCCTTCCTGACGCCAGGCACATGCTCAAAGGAGGCTGTTGTATGAAAAATGGCACATCACTGCCCAATTGCAACGCAAAAGAATGCAATTCCGGTTGAGACAATCCCAGGGTAAAATGCCTGTTCAGCAATTGCAGACAGTAAGCCCCGTCGGACGAGCCTCCTCCCAATCCGGTTCCGGCCGGTATCTGCTTGTAAAGATGAATCTCTACCGGAGTCATGTGGAAATGCTCCGATAACAGGTTATATGCCCGAATGCAGAGGTTGGACATCAACGGTCCGGGAAGGGGGAGGCCGTAAAGGAACAGTTTCACATTCTCTGCAGCTTCCGGGGCGTCCGTTACTTCAAGTACATCGGACAATGCATGAGGTACAAAGAGCGTTTCTATGTCATGAAACCCGTCATCCCGTTTTTGCAGGACGTGCAAGCCTATATTGATTTTGGAACATGGGTATACAACTGTTGTGGCCATAAAAAAAACGTTAGCCACATTTGGAATATCCGCAACTCATGCACAACAGGCAACCTTCCTGATAAACAAGGTTCTTTGCTCCGCATTTTTCACATTCCGTTCCTGACGTATCCTTTGTCCCGTTGGGGATATACCTCTTAAGGGCTCTTTCCACGCCGGTTCTCCAGTTATTGATCGTCTGGCTGTCCAGTTCCAGTGAGGACACCAGGTGTACGACTTCTTCCACGGGCAATCCGTTTCGTAAAACGCCGGATATCAGCTTGGCATAGTTCCAGTATGCCTGATTGAACATGTGGGATATTCCCCCTACGGTATTGGGATACCCGTATTTGTCAATAAAACGGAAATCGTAACGGGACCCCCTTTCCTCCACCACTTTAATGACCTGTCCCATGGTTACTGATTTTGGGATTACACGGGTGTCTTCATCAAGTTTTCCGGTAAAGATCTCGTAAGGTCTTCCGTCAAACAATCCCACAAAGGCGATCCATTGATCGTTGGCGTTTTTGAACCTGATGACCTCGGCTTCCAGTGCTTCCGGTCTTTCCTTGGGCATGGACTGCATCATTTTTCCTCCTTTTTCCTGGGATTCAGCAGAAACCAGTACACCGGAACGACTTCCTTCCCGGTATACCGTGACACCCTTACACCCCCATTCCCAGGCCGTTTTATATACTTTGGCGACCATCTCTTCCGTAACGTCTGCCGGCAGATTTACCGTAACGCTAATGGAATGGTCCACCCATTTTTGCAACTGACCCTGCATTTTTACCTTGGCTACCCAATCGACATCATTTGCCGTTGCCTTGTAATACGGAGATTCCTTAACCAACGCCTGCAAATCATCTTTTCCCATATTGATGACTTTATTGCGGTCATATCCGTTGATCTCTGCCCAGTCAAGGAATTTGTGATGAAATACGTTGTATTCCTCAAAAGCGTCTCCCATTTTATCCGTGAAGGATATAGTGACGTTCTTATCATTTGGATTAACCTTCTTACGACGCTGGTAAACAGGAAGAAACACTTGTTCAATTCCACTGGTTGTCTGGGTCATAAGGCTTGTTGTCCCGGTAGGTGCAATGGTAAGCATAGACACATTACGGCGGCCTGACAGGTGCATTTCTTTGTAAAGCTCCTCATCTTCCTGCCGAATACGCTCGATCATGGGGTTTCGCAACTCCCTGTTGGGATCGTACATGGGAAAACTGCCTCTTTCCCTGGCCATGACTACAGAGGAACGGTAAGCAGACAGGGCAAGTGTTTTCTGAACCTGGACGCCGGCCTGTATGGCCTCTTCCGATCCGTAACACAGGCCCAGGGCTGCCAACATGTCCCCTTCTGCGGTGATCCCCAGCCCGGTACGTCTGCCTCCCAGGGTTTTTTCCTTGATCTTGAGCCAGAGCTCCCTTTCCGTCCGTTTGATCACTTCGTCTTCAGGATCCCGGTCAATTTTAGCAATGATGGCATCAATTTTTTCCATTTCCAGATCGACCAGATCGTCATTCAACCGCATGGCTTTCATGACATGGTCACTGAAAAGGGCCGCATTGAACCTGGCCTGTGGCGTAAAAGGCTTTTCGACATAAGAATACAGATTGATGGCGATCAGACGGCAGGAGTCGTAGGGACAGAGGGGGATCTCTCCGCAAGGATTGGTGCTTACTGTTTTGTATCCCAGGTCCGCATAGCAATCGGCAACGGATTCACGGGTGATCGTGTCCCAGAAGAGGATTCCCGGTTCTGCGGACTTCCAGGCATTGTGGATGATCTTCTTCCAAAGGGCAGCCGCATCAATTTCCTTTTTATACCTGGGATTTGCCGATTCTACAGGATATTGCTGCAAATAGGGTTTCCCGGCCAGGGCCGCTTTCATGAACTCGTCATCTATCTTAACAGAGACATTGGCTCCCGTTACCTTGTTCTGTTCCAGCTTGGCGTCGATAAAAGTTTCCGCGTCGGGATGCTTTATGGAAATGGTAAGCATAAGGGCTCCGCGTCTTCCATCCTGCGCCACTTCCCTGGTGGAATTGGAATACCGTTCCATAAAAGGAACAACACCGGTGGATGTGAGGGCGGAATTCAGTACGGGCGAGCCTCCCGGGCGGATATGCGACAGGTCATGCCCCACGCCACCCCTGCGCTTCATCAGTTGCACCTGTTCTTCATCAATCTTGAGAATACCGCCGTAGGAGTCGGCAGGATTCTGATGCCCTATGACAAAACAGTTGGACAGGGAAGCCACCTGGTGATCGTTGCCGATGCCGGACATGGGTCCGCCCTGAGGTATGACATACCTGAAACGGTCCAGCAGCTGGAATATTTCTTCCTCCCCCATAGGGTTTGGATATTTTTTTTCAATCCTGGCAAACTCTTTTGCCAACCGGCGGTGCATATCTTCAGGAGTGCATTCGTACAGGTTCCCAAAAGAATCCTTCATGGCGTATTTGTTGATCCAGACCGAAGCGGCCAGTTCGTCTCCGTTGAAATATTCCTTTGTTTTGGTTAACGCTTCCCCGTAGGGAAAAATTGCCTTTGCATTCTCTTTTTCAGAATCCATCGCGCTGTAAATAAGAAGGTTACTAAATAATTTTATTTCCTAACCGGAAAAGGGAATTGCAAGTTAGCTCAATCGTTTCGGGATTAACAGAGACGGTTGAAAAAGATATGCACAAAATTTTTAACAACAATGCATGGTGCAGTGTGAACATTTTGTGAATTCCCCTCGCAGTCTGCTTTCTACCATTTTTTCCAACCGGGTACGTATGGCGTCTGTCCGTATGTGTCCCAGCACGTCCTGCACAAAGGCCATCTGTTGCAAAGTTTGCGCCTCTGCCAGGGGTATGCCCCTGGAGCGCAGATAAAACAGCCCCATTTCGTCCAGGCGTCCTATGGTGGCACCATGCGAACATTTCACATCGTCTGCATATATCTCCAGCTGTGGTCTGGTCGTGATCCTTGCATCCCGGGTAAGAAGCAAATTGTGATTTGCCTGGTATGCCTCGGTCTGCTGCGCTCCGGGGGCCACACGGATGGCTCCGTTGAAAGCAGCCCTCGAGTGATTGTCCAGAATTCCCTTGAACAGTTGCGTTGAAGTGCACTTTTGACTGTCGTGCCGTACGGCAATGTCATATTGTATGTCCTGTTCTCCGTCTGCCAGATACAGTCCGTCCAGGTTGCAAACGGCTTCAGGCTTGTTCATTCGTGCATGGACCTTGTTGTTAATGGTCCCGCCGTAAAGACTCAGAATATGGCAGTCCAGCCTGGAACCCTTGTCCAGATCAGCCATAATTTCCAGCCAGTACCTGGAACGGTTGTGTTCGTTTTGCATAAAGAGGATATCCAGGGACGCCCCTTCTCCAAGTGTGATCTTTGAATACCGGAACGTTTTGTACAAATATTCATTTAGTGTATGGTCACATACAATGACCTGCGCCCTTGCCCCCGGAGCCAATACCCATTCGTTGGTAAATTCCAGCGGGCGGGGAAGGTCTTCGCTGCGGACACTAATGATCTGTATGGGAGCCATGGAATGGTCTCCGCTGATATCCATTACCAGGCCCTTCCTGTCCATTCCCGTTTTTAACGATATCCCCTCCGACACATTGTCTTCCTCCTGCAACATTCCGTCAACCAGGAATACCTGCCTGATATTCCCGTTGGGAACGGTACAGCTGAACACCCGCCTTACTTCGGGCATATAGGTGTATTCTTTCATGATTCGTTAATAATATGATCGTACCCTTTGGTTTCCACTTCAAGGGCCAGCTCTTTTCCGGAAGTCTTGATGATCTGACCTTTATAGAGCACATGTACAATGTCGGGGACTATATAATCCAGCAGACGCTGGTAATGCGTGATCACCACGATCGCATTGTCTTTTGTTTTCAGTTTGTTCACGCCCTGCGCCACAACGCGCAACGCGTCAACGTCCAGGCCGCTGTCCGTCTCGTCCAGAAAAGCAAGTTTTGGTTCCAGCATGGCCATTTGAAATATCTCGTTCCTCTTTTTTTCGCCGCCGGAAAACCCCACATTCACACCCCTGCCGACAAAAGAAGGATCCATTTCCACAAAGGCCATCTTTTCCCGCATCAACTTCAGGAATTCTCCGGAAGACAGCGGCGGAAGGTTTTGATATTTTCGCTTTTCGTTAACCGCTGCTTTCATGAAATTCACATTGGTCAGACCCGGGATTTCCACCGGATACTGAAATCCCAGGAACAACCCCATCCGGGCTCTTTCTTCCGGAGACAGTTCAAACAGGTCTTTTCCCATGAACCGGGCCGATCCCTGTGTTACGGTAAAGGCATCCCTTCCTGCCAGGACAGCCGCCAGGGTTGATTTCCCGGATCCGTTTGGTCCCATGATGGCATGCACTTCTCCGGGCCTGATATCCAGATTTACACCCCGAAGGATCTCTTTATCTCCGATCTTAACATATAAGTCTTTTATAGTCAGCATATCTGTTTTTGTTTTTTCCATTCCCTGTTCCAGTGGATTATTCCTATAACGTTAAAGGCCAGGAAGAAAGCCGCAACAATGGGCATGAATACCAGCCCGGCCGAAATATACAAAATGACATTCCCGATATTGAGGGCGATCCAGAACACCCAGCACTCCCATTTTTTCTGGGCTGCCAGCACCTGTGCCGTAAGCATTAAGCCGGCGACCGAAGCGTCCAGGAAAGGAGAACGCGCCGGAGGGAACGCCTCTGAGATCAGGTGCAGCCTGGTCAGAATAAAGCCCCAGACCAAAACGATGGAAACCAACAGGACCAGGTACATCAGGCGCTGCCTGTTGTTTAAAAAAGTAATCTGTAACTGGTTCCTCGTATTTTTCTCATCTTTTCGTGGCTTTGTCCAGCGATACAATCCGTAGATATTGATGGCAAGCGAGATGGGTTGCAACAACATGTTTGTATACAGGTTCTTCTGGAGAAACATCATAAACAGGAGGGCCGTATAGACAAAACCGATCCAGTAATTGACCGCCCGTGCCAGGCTTGCCATGAATACCGAGGTCAGTCCGAACAAAACGGCACAGAACTCCAGGTAAGAGATCCCCTGTCCTCCGATTACAAAAAATATATTGTGCAGGTTAAAAAATTCTTTCATGATCATCCAACAGTCCCTTCCAGCGAGAGACTTAACAGTTTTTGCGCCTCAACGGCAAATTCCATGGGCAGTTTATTAAGTACTTCACGCGCATATCCGTTGACTATCAGTCCTACGGCATCTTCCGGACCAATACCGCGCTGCAGGCAATAGAAGAGTTGGTCTTCCCCGATCTTGGAAGTGGTAGCTTCATGTTCCACCATCGACGTTTCGTTGGCATTCTCAATGACCGGGAAGGTATGTGCCCCGCATGCATCTCCAAGAAGCAGCGAGTCACACTGGGAGTGGTTCCTGGCATTATCCGCGCCCGGCAACACTTTAACCAGTCCCCTGTAGGAATTCTGGCTATGACCGGCAGAGATTCCCTTGCTCACAATGCGGCTGCGTGTGTTCTTCCCGATATGTATCATTTTTGTACCCGTATCGGCCTGCTGGTAATGGTTGGTAACGGCAACAGAATAAAATTCACTTACCGAATTGTCGCCTTTGAGGATGGTGGAAGGATACTTCCAGGTGATGGCAGATCCTGTTTCCACCTGTGTCCAGTAAAGACGGGAATTGGCCCCTTTGCATATCCCTCTTTTTGTTACAAAATTGTAGATACCCCCTTTGCCTTCAGAGTCTCCAGGATACCAGTTTTGGACCGTAGAATACTTCACTTCCGCATCCTGCATGACAACAATCTCAACTACTGCTGCATGAAGCTGGTTCTCATCTCTTTGCGGAGCGGTGCATCCTTCCAGGTAACTGAGATACGACCCCTCTTCCGCAACGATGAGTGTCCTTTCAAACTGCCCTGTCCCGCGGGCATTGATGCGGAAGTAGCTGGACAGTTCCATGGGACAGCGGACGCCTCTGGGGATGTAACAGAAAGATCCGTCGGAGAAAACGGCAGCATTGAGTGCGGAAAAGAAATTATCTCCTACCGGGACCACACTGGCAAGATATTGCCTGACCAGCGACGGATAATCCCTGACAGCTTCAGAAAACGAACAGAATATGATCCCTTTCTCGGCAAGGGTTTCCTTGAAAGTGGTCTTCACCGAGACCGAGTCAAAGATCGCATCTACGGCCATTCCGGCCAATACATTCCTCTCGTGCAGGGGGATTCCCAGTTTGTCGAAAGTCTCGGCAAGTTTGGGATCCATTTCCTGCAACCCCTCCGCAGTCTTTTGCTTTTTAGGTGCAGAGTAATAGATAATGTCCTGATAATCAATTTCAGGTATCTGAAGATGTGCCCATGTGGGCATTCTCATGGTTTGCCATTTTTTGAACGCCTGCAGGCGAAATTCGAGCAGCCAGTCCGGTTCGCTTTTCTTGCCGGATATAAGACGTATCACTTCTTCGTTCAGTCCTTTCGGGAAATCTTCCTGTTCCAGGTCCGTAACAAAACCGTGCTCGTACTCACTTTCGGCTATCTTTTTGAGTATGGCTTCCTGATTTTCTTTCATAGCCCGCAAATATACCATCTTTTCTTTATTTTTGCGGTATGAACAACAAAAAAGGGATGCCTAAGACACCCATATCGGAGCTGGGCAAGTATAAGCTGATTGACAGAATCTCAGCTCGTTTTATTTCAAGTAACGAATCAACCCTGCAGGGCGTTGGAGACGACGCTTCCGTCGCCTGTTTTCGAGACCCGCTCACCGTTTCGGGACAAAAACTCTCCCTGGAGGGAGTGGATTTTGACCTGTGCTATTTTCCTTTGAAATTTGTTGGATACAAAACCGCCATACACGCCATGGGACAGGTCATGGCCATGAATGCGGTTCCCTTGCAGCTTATGGTATGTGCCGGTCTTTCCCAACGGTTCTATGTAGAAGACACCGACGAAATTTTCCTGGGTATTGAGGCCGCTGCCAAACGTTACGGTGCCGATGTGACGGCTGTTGATATCCAGTCTTCCTATACGGGGCTTACCCTTTCGGTAACGGCTATCGGGGAGGGAGACGCGGGGCTGCTGACGCGCCGGGGCGGGGCACGTGACACCGACCTGATATGCCTTAGCGGAAACGTTGGGGCCGCCTATATGGGTCTGCAGTTGCTGGAACGTGAAAAAAAGGTTTTTTCAGGGGAATGCGGGAAGGATGAGCTTCCCGAACTACAAGGATACGAATACATCCTGGAGCGGTACCTGAAGCCTGAACTGCCGAAAGCGCTGCTGGAAAACCTGCGGAAAGACGAGCTGATACCAACTTCCATGTGCCTTGTAAACAACGGATTGTCTCATGGCATTTTAAGTATTGCTAAATCATCGGGAACAGGAGCAAAGGTCTATGTAGATAAAATCCCCATTGCGCGTGAATGCTTTACTTTTGCCGAATCCGAAAAAGAAAAAGAATTGTCACCCCTGGTAGCCGCTCTTAACGGCGGGGACGATTATCAGATGCTCTTTACCATGCCCCTTGATTCTTATCAGATCCTCTGCAGGGAATACAACATGGATATCATAGGGCACATATGTGATGCATCCGCCGGGTGTACGCTCGTTACACCCGACGGGAGGTCACTTCCCCTGGAAAGTCCCGGGATGTGATCCTTAGAAAGAAACCACGGGAGGAGTTTCCGCCCCTTCTGTTGCCTTGAAATAGGCTTTGGGTTCAAAATTCCTGAAACCGGCCACAACGGAATTGGGAAATCTTCGGATCAGCACGTTGTATTCCTGAACCACCTGGTTGAAGGTTCTTCTTTCCACTGTGATCCTGTTTTCGGTTCCTTCAAGCTGTGCCTGCAACTCCAGGAAATTCTGGTTGGCCTTTAATTCGGGATACCTTTCCACCACGACCATCAACCTTCCCAGCGACTGGCTCAGGTTGTCCTGGGCGCTTTGGAACGCAGCCATGCTTTCTTCGGTCAGGTTTGCGGGGTCAACCGTTACGGAAGTAGCTTTCGAACGCGCTTCAATAACGGCTTCCAGAGTGCCTCTTTCAAAGTCGGCTGCGCCTTTAACAGTGTTGACCAGGTTGGGGATCAGGTCGGCACGGCGCTGGTACACATTTTCTACCTGTGCCCATGCCTGTACGGCTTTTTCTTCTGCTTCGACCATCCTGTTGTTGATCCTTACAAACCACATTACTGCCAGGACAATGATGGCAATGATAATAATCCAGATAGTGCCTTTTTTCATTTGTTTACTGTATTAATTGATAATCCAATTGCTTCTGCTCCAGGTTGGCCCTCGAAACACGTACCCGGACTTTTTGCCCCAGCGTAAAATGTTTGCCCGCATGTGTTCCGGTAAGTGTCATGCTTTCTTTGTCATACACGTAATAATCGTCCTGCATCTCACGGACAGCGACCATGCCCTCTACCTGGGTCTCTTCCAGTTCTACGTACATTCCCCATTCCGTCAGACCCGAGATCACCCCGTCAAATTCCTGCCCCAGTTTATCCTGCATATATTCCACCATTTTGTATTTGATGCTGGCACGCTCCGCTTCCGTGGCAAGCTGTTCGCGTTGCGAAAGGTGGGTGCAACGGGGCTCCATCTCGGCCTGTGAGGCGCTGTTCCCTCCTTCCAGATAATGTGAAAGCAGCCGGTGTACCATCAGATCCGAATACCTCCTTATGGGAGAGGTAAAATGCGTATAATGCTCAAAAGACAAACCGTAATGTCCGACGTTGTTTGTTGTATAATGGGCGCGCGCCATGGAACGCAGTGCCATGATGACGATACCTCCGGCTTCGGGTTTTTCGCGTGCCGTTTCCAGCAGTTTATTCAGCTCCCTGGCATAATCCCGTACCGTTTTGGTTTTTTTCATTTCATATCCGAAATGATGCACGAAATTCCTGAAAGCGGCTATCTTATCTTCAGCGGGAGGCTCGTGCACACGGTAGACAAACGCGGGGATCTTCCCGGTTTTCTGGTCTTTTTTCCTGTTTATGAATTCGGCAACTTCCCGGTTGGCCAGCAACATGAATTCTTCGATCAGCCAATGGGCGTCCAGCTGCTTTTTCACATGAATATTTACCGGTTTCCCCTTTTCATCAGTTTCTACTTTTACTTCAGGTCTTTCAAAAGCTATCGCCCCCCTGCTGAAACGTTCTTTTCTGAGCCTGTGGGCCAATGCATGGAGAAAAAACAGTCCGTCCCGGATAGGTTCGGGGACAGGGCCGGAACTTGTCTGCACTCCGGGGACCTTATCCAGTACCGCCTGGGCCTCTTCGTAAGACATCCGGCAGGATGACCGGATTACGGTTCTGCCGAACCACTTCGACACCACCTTGTAGTTGTCGTCAAAACAAAATACTGCCGAAAAACAAAGCTTGTCTTCGTGGGGACGCAGGGAACACAGCTGATTGGATAATTTTTCAGGAAGCATGGGAACGGTGCGGTCTACCAGGTACACGGAATTCCCTCTTTCATAGGCCGCCTGGTCCAGCAGGGATCCTTCTGCCACATAATGGCTTACGTCGGCTATGTGAACTCCTACCTCCATGCATTCTTTTCTTTCCCCGGTCCTTCGAAAGGACAATGCATCGTCGTAATCCTTGGCATCTGCCGGATCTATGGTCAATGTAGGGACGTTCCTGAAATCCAGCCTGTCCTTGATTTCTCCCTCCGTTATCCTGTCATTTAGCTTTTCAGCCTCTTCAAGGATCTGTTTTTCAAATCTGTACGGAAGTCCGAATTCGGCAAGAATGGCATGCATCTCTGTATTATTCTCACCGGGTACCCCCAGTATGTCTGCAATTTCTCCCGTAGGCAGATTGGCCCTGTCGTCCCATGAAGAAACGAGTATGGCTACCTTTTGTCCGTTTTTTGCCCCGTGCAGACCCCCGCGGGCCACCTGTATGTCAAATGGCATGTTTCTGGAATCCGTGATCACATAAGCCTGCCCGTCTACGATCTGTACGATCCCTATGTATGGTCTGGCAGAGCGTTCAAGGATATGGATCACTTCACCTTCGACCCTGCGACCGTTCACGGCTTTTCTGGGGACTACGGCAACCCTGACAAGATCTCCGTGCAAAGCGCCTCCCAACTTTCTTGCCGGGATGAAAACATCTTCCACCGGAGCGCCTCCTTCCACTGTCGAGACCAGGAGAAAAGCAAACCCCTCCCTGGTCATGCTGAGTGTTCCCGTGTATTCAACCGTTCGGGAAGGTTTTCGGTTCTGTTTCTTTCTGCGGTCATTACCTGACCCGTCTTTTTTATAGTTTCTTCTGCTCATAATATTCGGCAAATGTACACAAAATCTTTTCGTACCTTTGCAGGGTAATATATGCATCTATGAAAAATGTTCTTTTAATGATCCTGGATGGCTGGGGAGAAGGAAAACACGACCGTACAAACGCCATTTACACTGCGGGTCAGCCACATATTGACAAGCTCCGCAAAACATATCCCGGCAGCACCCTGAGCGCTTCGGGTGAAGACGTAGGCCTGCCTTCCGGACAAATGGGAAATTCCGAGGTCGGGCACCTGAATATTGGCGCCGGCCGTATTGTATACCAGGACCTGGTAAAAATAAACAGGGCCTGCAGGGACGGGTCTATCCGGGAAAACAAAGAGGTAAAGGATGTTTACCAATACGTGAAACATACGGGCAAGGCTTTGCATCTGATGGGTCTTGTTTCTGAAGGCGGGGTCCATTCTTCCATGGAACACCTGTTTGCCTTTCTTGATATTGCAAAAGAATACGGATTGACAGAGGTATTCGTGCATTGCCTCATGGACGGTCGTGACACGGACCCTTTCAGCGGTAAGGGTTACGTGGAAAAACTGGAAGCCCACATGGCCCGCAGTACGGGAAGGATCGCCACCGTCATTGGCCGTTATTACACCATGGACAGGGACAAAAGATGGGACCGGGTCAAAATCGGGTATGATCTGGCCGTCCACGGCATAGGAACGCCTTTCAGGAATGCGACAGACGGCATAGCGCAGAGTTACAGTCAAAAGGTTACTGACGAATTTATCAAACCCATCGTTTGTGTGAACGAATCCGGGTTGCCCGTAGGGACCATTTCCAGGGACGATGCCATGATCTTTTTCAATTTCAGGAATGACCGTGCCCGGGAGATCACACGTGTCCTGACACAGGAGAATATGCCTGAATTCGAAATGTACACCATTCCCCTCTACTACTGCTGCCTGACACCTTATGACGACACCTTCAGGGGGCTTCATATTCTCTTTGACAAAGAAAACGTGAAGGAAACAATAGGTGAAGTGGTAAGCAAAAGAGGCCTGAAACAATTACGTATTGCCGAAACCGAAAAATACGCGCACGTCACGTTCTTCTTCTCGGGAGGCCGGGAAGAGGTGTTCCCCGGCGAGGACAGGATCCTGGTCCCGTCCCCTAAAGTCGCCACCTATGACCTGAAACCGGAAATGAGCGCTCCCGAAGTGGCAGACAAGATTATCCATGCGCTGGAAACCAGGAAATATCATTTTATTGTACTCAACTTTGCCAACGGGGACATGGTGGGACACACCGGCGTGTATGATGCCATATGCAAAGCAGTCAAAACCATTGATGAGCTTGCTTTCAGGGTAACCGAAAAAGCAAGGGAAAACGGATACGCTGTGATCATCACGGCCGACCACGGCAATGCCGACAACGCCGTGAATCCGGACGGATCTCCCAACACGGCACACTCCCTGAACCGTGTACCGTTCATAGTGGCAGATGATGATGTAAAGGAAGTGGAAGAAGGCATTTTGGCCGACATAGCCCCTACCGTACTGGACCTGATGGGAATTCCGGCCCCTGAGACCATGAACGGCAAATCTCTGATCCACAAAAAGTAACACCTCATGTCCTCCTTTGTCCATCTGCATGTCCACACACAGTATTCCATTCTCGACGGAGCGGCTTTCATTCCGCAGCTTTTTCTTAAAGCCCAGGCCGACAAACAACCGGCACTGGCAATAACCGATCACGGGAACATGTTTGGCGTGAAGGAATTTCTCGATACCGCAAAAAATTTTCCTTCCGTAAAGCCTATCGTAGGCTGTGAAGTCTATGTAGCCCCGGAAGGACGTCTGCTGAGAAAGAACAAAGAAGAAGCCACCACCTGTCACCTGGTATTACTGGCAAAAAACCAGCGGGGATATCAAAATTTGATCAAGCTGGTATCGCAGGCCTGGCTGGAGGGTTTTTACTACAAACCGCGTATTGATCATACCCTCCTGGAACAATACCATGAAGGCCTGATCGCCATGAGTGCGTGCCTGGCCGGAGAATTGCCCCGTCTGGTCCTGGCCGGTAAAATGGATGAGGCATCACAACTGGTGCTGTGGTATAAAAAACTTTTTGGGGACGATTATTACATAGAACTGCAGCGACACCAAACGCTGCTCCGGACTCCCAATGCCCAAACCTGCTACCAGCTGCAGAAGAAAATCGAACCCCATCTGACAGACCTGGCGAACCGGCACGGCGTGCAGCTGGTGGCCACCAACGACGTGCATTTTGTGAATTACGAAGATGCTCCGGCCCATGACCGGCTGATCTGTGTTGCCACCAATGACGATGTTGCCGACGAAAACAGGAAGATACGTTACACCGAACAGGAATACCTGAAATCCGGCCAGGAAATGGCCGAACTTTTTGCCGATATCCCCCAGGCCCTGGCCACAACCCTGCAAATCGCAGATAAGGTGGAACCCTTTGAGCTGGACAGGAAACCACTCCTTCCTCATTTCCCCATATCTGAAGAATTCCCCGACAGCAATGCGTACCTCCGGCACCTGACCTACCTGGGAGCCGAACGTCTTTACGGAGAGATCACCCCGGAATTGAAGGAACGGATGGAATTTGAACTGGAAACCATTGCGTCTATGGGTTTCGCGGATTATTTCCTCATCGTGGGCGACTTCATTCAGGCAGCACGCGATATGGATGTGTGGGTCGGCCCGGGAAGGGGATCATCTGCCGGCTCTGTAGTGGCATACTGCCTGAAAATCACCCTGGTGGATCCCATACGTTACGGATTGCTGTTCGAGCGGTTCCTGAATGCAGACAGGGTCTCCCTTCCCGACATTGATATTGATTTTGAAGATGAGGGACGCAACAAAGTGTTGCAGTATGTGGAAGAAAAATACGGGAAGGACCATGTCTCGCATGTGATCACGTTCGGGACCATGGCAGCCCGCAGCGCCATAAAAGATGTGGCCCGGGTACAAAGACTTCCCCTTTCGGAAGCCGAACGGCTGGCCAAACTGATTCCGGACCGGCTTCCCGAGAAGGACGGACGGCCCCAGAAGATCAACATTGACAATGCGATCAAATACGTACCTGAATTGCAGGCGGCCCTCAAATCTCCGGACCCCCTGGTCAGCTCTACGCTGGAATATGCCCGGAAGCTGGAAGGGTCCGTAAGAAATACCGGTGTCCACGCCTGTGCCATCATCATCGGTCCCGATATCCTGACCAATCACATCCCCCTGTCAACGGCCAAGGACAAAGACACCGGGGAAGATATGCTCGTTTCACAGTACGAAGGGTCCCTGATAGAAAAGGTGGGCATGCTCAAGATGGACTTCCTGGGACTTACCACGCTCAGCATCCTGAAGATCGCGCTGGAAAACATCCGCAAAAACCACCACGAGGACATTGATATCAACGAGATCCCCCTTACCGACCTTCCGACTTATGACCTGTTCAGCCGCGGAGAGACCGTTGGGGTTTTCCAGTTTGAAAGTGACGGGATGCGCAAATGGCTGAAGGAACTCAAACCCACATGCATAGAAGACCTGATCGCGATGACGGCCCTTTACCGTCCCGGCCCTATGGAATACATCCCCGATTTCATTGACCGCAAGCACGGCAGGAAGACCATTTCCTACGACCTTCCCCAAATGGAAAAATACCTGAAGGAGACCTACGGGATCACCGTTTACCAGGAACAGGTTATGCTCTTATCCCAGGAACTGGCCGGATTCTCCAGATTTGAAGCCGATTCGCTCAGAAAGGCAATGGGAAAGAAAAAGCCCGACGAGATGGAGGAAAAAAAGCAGAAGTTCCTTACCGGCGGGCAGGCACGCGGATTTGATGAATCCATCCTGAAAAAGATCTGGGTTGACTGGACGGCGTTTGCACAATACGCCTTCAACAAATCGCACGCCACCAGCTATTCCATACTCAGTTACCAGGCAGGCTACCTGAAAGCCCATTATCCCCCGGAGTATATGGCGGCCGTGCTTTCCAGGAACCTGAACAAAATTGAAGAAGTGGCCAAGTACATGGACGAATGCAAGCGCATGGACATCAGTGTTCTGGGGCCGGACGTCAACGAATCCATGCACGATTTCACTGTAAACTCAAACGGGAATATCCGTTTTGGGATGGGAGGCATCAAAGGCGTGGGCTACGGGGCCGTTGACAACATCATCCAGGCCCGCCTGGAAGGAGGACCTTTTAAGGATGTCTACGATTTCATAGAACGCATAAATCTGAATACTTGTAACAGAAAAACGCTCGAAAGCCTGATCTATGCCGGAGCCTTGGATTCTTTTACGGAATTCAGCCGACACCATTATTTTTTGCCTTGCAATAAAGACGGGGTGTTCCTGGACAGTCTGATACTTTACGGTTCCAGGATACAGGAAGAAAAGAACAAGGACATGTCGAGTCTTTTCGGAGAGGGGTCCCAGTCTCTTGCCCCACCGGAAAGACCATCTCCCCCGAACATGCACCTGGAAGAAACGGAAGACTTTCTGAAGAAGGAAAAAGAGATGGTGGGCATATACCTGTCCGCTCATCCGCTGGACCGTTTCAGTTTTGAAATGAAACACTTTACTTCGCATAGTCTCAAGCAGATCCGGGAAATCCTGGAAGACGCGCAAAAAGAAGTAAATTTTACCGCAAGGGAATTCCTTACAGGCGGAATCGTTTCCGGTGTAACTTCTGCCTTATCCAAGAATTCGGGCCGTCCCTGGGGTACATTTACCCTCGAAGATTACACTTCTTCTTGGAAATTCACTCTTTTCGGTAAAGAATACGAACAATTCCTCCCTTATATGCGGCAGGGAGAAGCCCTGCTGGTCAGGTGCTCTCTTCAGGAACGCATACAATACAAACGAAAAGGACAGGAACGAGAAGTGTCGGGACCAAAAGAAAAAGAAGTCCGGATTCTAAGCATATCATTGCTGGCCAATGCAAAAGAATCTTTAAATGCCATCTCCATTCAGCTGAACGTGGAAGATATCACCGCGTCCTTCCGAAAAGAACTGGTCAGGGTGCTGTCGGCCAATCCGGGGAAGATCACCGTACACTTTGTCTTGAAAGACAAAACGAACAAAATGGCGGTCAAGCTTTTTTCGCGCTCACACCGGATAGACCTTACCACGGATTTTCTAAGCTGGCTGGATAAAAAAGGCCTCGAGTTTTCCGTTGAATAACACTTAGTTCTCTACCCGGCGACAAAGCCATTCCAGGTCTCCGGGATACGTAATCTTGATATTTATATCATCTCCCTCCACTACCCGGATCTTTTCCCTGTGAAGATACCGTCTTACCACACCGCAATCATCCGTGGCAGAAAAAGATGGATCTGCCAATGCCTTCTCATACGCTTTTAGCAGAATTGAAATGCGGAAGCCCTGGGGTGTCTGCGCCCTGAGGAACAAGTTCCTGTCCGGGACCCTGATCACCTGATCATGTTCCGGTCCGGTAAAGAACAGGGTGTCGCTAACGGGAACACCCACTCCAACGGCCCTGTATTGACGTAAGGACTCAATTACCCGGGAAATGATCCGTTCAGTGACCAGGGGTCTTGCCGCATCATGCAGGATCAGGTTGTCTTCCGACATGTGGCAGAAAGCCCTGACAGCGGCAAGGGAAGAGTGAAACCGGTCCTCCCCTCCTTCCAGGATGTGGGTTACTTTTTTCCAGTCATTACGTGTCACAATTTTTTCTACGCGCGGGATCTCCCGTGGATGCACCACGATCGCTACGCAATCAATCTCGCCGTGCTTTTCAAAAGCATCTACGGCCCTTTCCAGGACCATCCTCCCTTTCAGATCCATATACTGCTTGGGCGATTCAAATCCTGCCCTGACCCCGGTCCCCGCGGCCATAATAACTGCAATATTGGCCCGTTCTTTCATTGAAAATCTCTTACAAAGGGACCCAGGTCGTCTCCAAAATCAATGGAAAAGCTTTCTGCCCGCCCTGTAACACCATTTACCTGGAAGGTGATGTCAAATGCCTCATCCCTCGCGCGAAAACGGTAGGTGTGACCTGTTCTGTGTTCAAGCAATGCATCTATATCGTTGATCGTCAGGCGCATGGATCCATTCTCCTCATAGACGGCCGCCCGTCCAAACTCATTCTTGAAATATGTGCCCGTATAGACCTTGTTTTCAAATGGTTGAATATACTCTTCCGGAACCTTTGGTCTGCTTCCGGCGGAAGGCCTCATGTACTCTTCGTGGATCTTTGAAATCCAGTCAGACTTCACCCCCCTGAACATGTCTATGATCTGCCTGATCATGGCTGTTTGGGGGGAAGTGGTGCTCCCCTGGTTCATCAACACGCTCACACCAAGGTTCAACTCGGGAACAAGAACAACCCATGCGGTATATCCGCCGGCAAGTCCCGTATGATTGATGAGTTTCCCCTGTACACCCTGCTCTACCCGCCATCCCTGGGCATAAAGTACCACACGTTCCTTATCCCAGGAACATATTGTCTGGGGACTGAACAGGTAATCGACCGTTTCTTTGGAAAGGATCTGCGTTCCATTATAGACGCCCCCGGCAAGCCACATTTTCATCCACTGTCCCATGTCGTTTGCATTGGACATCACGAAGGCGGCAGGTGATACGGCCTGAAGCCAGGAGTAGGCGTCTTCCCTGTCATCCCTCGGCGTCAGTTTCAGCCCCTGCCCGGTCTTGCTCAGGCGATACCCCCAGGCAAAATTGTCTGCCGTGAAATAATGGTCTTTACCTGTGGTTGAGTGATTCATTTCCAGGGGTTTAAATATGAATTCCTGCAGGGCTTCCTCCCACGTCATTCCCGTGTACTTTTCTACAATACGCGCTGCGATCGTGTACAACGCATTGCAATAAGCATACGTGGTCCTGAAACTGTAAGAGGGTTTGACCAGGCGGAACATCCTGTACAGGTCGTCCCTGCCGTACCCCAGGGCCGGAATGACATCCATTGCCTGTGGCTGGAATCCCGATTTATGGTTCATGATATCCTGGACCAGGTAATTGTCGGTTACCCAGGGATCATAAAGCTGAAAATCGGGCAAATGATCCACTACCCGATCCGTCCATTTTACGTGTCCCTGATCCACAACTATTCCCAGTAATGCAGCGGTAAACGCCTTGCTGGTGGAAGCATTTACGAACAAAGTATAGGCATCGGCACGGGGAGCGTCTTTCTCTGCCTTCAGGACTCCGAGCCCCCGGGCATAGACCGTTTCTCCGTCCTTAACCACCGTCACGGCCATGGCAGGGACCTGCCACAGCTTCTGAACCCGGGTTGCAATATCCGTGATCTCCCTGACGTAAGGAGACGAAGCCTGTTGCGCCTGCATGGAAAAGACGCTCCATAAAAGAATAGTTACCAGTGCTGACAATCGGTTAGTTCTCATTATTTTTGGATTTTCTTCGTAAAAATACAAAGAAATAGTAATTTTACCCTGTATGCACGTTACTTTCCCCAACATTGAGACAACGCCGCAGATAGTGGTTATGTGCAGGATGGCCTCCACCATCTGGAATGAAGCTTACAAAGACCTCCTTCCGCGGGAACAGATCGATTACATGCTCGATATGTTTTTTACTCCCGAGATTATTAAAAATCAAATTGCCCGGGAGCGTTACACGTACCGGTTCATTAACGCAGACGGCGTTTTGGAAGGTTTTTTCGGCACTTGTCCCCGGCTGGAAGGCGATTCACTGTTCCTGAGCAAGATCTACCTCCTGGAAAAGGCGCGGGGAAAAGGTCTTTTCCGTGCAGCCATGCATGATATTGTCCGACAGGCAGGATCCCACGGCCTTGCTTCCATACGGCTGCATGTGAACAAAAATAACCTGAGGGCCATAAATGCATACATCCGGTTCGGTTTCAGGATTACCGAATCGGATGTATTTGATATAGGCCGGGGATATGTCATGGACGATCACATCATGGAATATGAGATCGGTCCGGGAATGGATTCCTAGGCTTTCTTTTTCAATTCTTTCTTGTCTTCTTTACCGCGTCCGCGTTTCCACATATCATATACAACAGGGGTGGATATCGCTACCGAAGTAAAGGGACAAATGGCAACCCCGATGGCCAGGGCAACGGCAAATCCGCGAATCACCTCTCCTCCGAAAATAGCGATGGCCAACAACACGACCAGCGTTGTGGCCGAGGTGTTCACCGTACGTGAAAGCGTGGAATTAAGTGCTTCGTTTATGTTTTCTTTAATGTCACGTTTGGGGTACAATGTCCTGTACTCGCGAATCCTGTCAAAGATCACCACCGTATCATTGAGTGAATATCCAATGATGGTCAGGATGGCCGCAATGAATTGCTGGTCAATGTCGAGGGTGAAAGGAAGTATTCCGGAAAAGATAGAAAAGAAGGACATCACAAACAGGGTGTTGAACACCAGGGACACCAGGCCGCCTGTTCCCCATACCCAATTGCGGAAGCGGGCTGCAATATACAGGAAGATGGCAAGACAGGAAAGTAGAACAGCAATCACCGCGTCACGCTGGATGTCGCTGGCTACCGTCGGTCCCACTTTTTCCGAACTGATCACACCGTTGGGATTGTCCATGGTGGAAAGGAAGTCGTCCAGTGTAACCGGTGTAAGGTAAAAGTCCTTGACGGCATTGTACAGCATCTGGTCCACTTTGTCATCGGCTTCTGTGCTCTCGTCTTCAATCAAATATTTGGTGGTCACACGCATCTGGCTGCTTCCCCCGAATTCCTTGACTTCCACTCCGCCTTCGAATGCTTCCGCTACCTTACCGCGCACCTCTTCTGCAGCAACCTCCTGGTCAAAGCGCAACACATAAGTCCTGCCCCCCGAGAAATCAACTCCGTAGGTGAATCCCTTGGTGAAAATGAAGGCGATCCCAATAACCACTGCCGAAACAGCAATGATATAAAACAGTTTGCGTTTTTCCAGGAATTTTATCTTCGTGCTCTGAAGAAAGCCCTCGGTATATTTATTGCTGAAAGAAATGGGTTTGTTGCGCGACAGGCGTCCTTCGATCAACAGTCTGGTAATGAAGATCGATGTAAGCAACGATGTGATGATACCGATGACCAGCGTGGTGGCAAATCCCTGCACGGGACCCGATCCGAACAACATCAGGATAACACCGGTGATCAGCGTGGTGATGTTCCCGTCCAATATGGCCGAATAAGCGTTTTTATAACCGTCTGCAACGGCAAGCCTGGGGGCTTTTCCCGAACGCAATTCTTCCTTGATGCGTTCGTAAATGATCACGTTCGCATCTACCGCCATACCCAGGGTCAGCACGATACCGGCAATACCGGGCAATGTAAGAACGGCTCCAAATGAAACGAGTGCTCCAAAAAGGAATAAAACGTTGCATAACAGGGCTATGGCAGAAAACATACCAGCCTTGTTATAGAAGAATATCATATAGGCCAGAACCAACAGGAAGGCGATGGCAAAAGATGAAAGCCCGGAGCTGATGGAACGGGAACCGAGCGAGGGGCCAACCACGCTTTCCTGAACGATGCTTGTAGGTGCAGGAAGTTTCCCCGATTTTAAAACGTTGGCGAGGTCGTCTGCTTCTTCAGAAGAAAAATCACCTGTTATGGTCGAGCGCCCGCCGGTGATCTCAACGTTCACCCTGGGATAGGAATACACCATGTCATCCAGGACAACGGCAATGGCCTTGCCAATGTTGTCGGCAGTCATCCTGGCCCATATACGGGCACCTTCTGCGTTCATCCCCATATCAACGGAAGGAAATCCGCCACCGGTCTGATCAAACTGCTTGCGGGCGTCGGTTACCACTCCGCCGTCCAGGGGAGCCCGTCCGTCACGTGTGTTTGCCTTGATGGCTATCAGTTCGTAATATACTTCGTTGACCTTGTCCGGCTTAACGGACCACAATGTGCGTATGTCTGCCGGCAGAACGGCCTGAACCTGAGGCAGGGCAAGCCAGTTGTTGATCGTGGCCGTATCGCGGTAATGGGCCCGCCCTATACAGGGTCCGGGGGCCAGCTGACCGTTAAATACACTCGGATTTAAAATGTTGAAAAGGGGGTTTTCCTTAGCCCAGGCAGTAATGTCTTCAGAAAGAGAATCCGCTTTGGCCAGTTGTGCGAGCAAATCTTCTTCCACGTCAGCTTCTTCGGCGGCTTCCTCCGCTGCTGCGATTTCTTCTGCCTCAACTCCTTCAAGATCGCTCATATATTCCCGAAGCACCCTGTTCGCCTCTTCGAGCGCGGGGTACACCTCGGCATTTTCATAAGTTTCCCAGAATTCCAGGGAAGCCGTTCCCTGCAGCAGCTTACGCACACGCTCCGGTTCCTTGATCCCGGGCAATTCCACCAAAATGCGGCCGGTCGTTCCCAGGCGCTGGATATTGGGCTGGGTGACGCCAAAACGGTCAATTCGGTTGCGCAAAACATTAAAGGAATTGGCCATGGCCGACTCGGCTTCCTCCCGGACGATCCGGATCACTTCTTCGTTTGTGGTTTCGGGCTTGATCCGCTCCCTCATGTCGTAAGTGCCGAAAACCCTTGAAAGCCTTTCCCCCGGGGCCACTTCATTCCATGCCTGGGCAAAAAGAGTGATGTAGTCTGTACGGGAACCTCCCTGAACATTGCTGTTGGCCAATGCAATGGCCTGGTTGAAAACGGGATCCTGACTGTAATCCGCCAAAGCGCGGATAAGGCTCTCCAGTTTCACTTCCATCATCACGTTCATACCGCCCTTCAGGTCAAGACCCAGGCTGATCTCTTTTTCCTTTACTTCCTTGAAGGTGAAACCCACGTATACTTTTTCGGGGGTGATGGAATCAATATAATAGCTTTCCCTTGCGTTTCTCAGTGAATCCAGGTAAAAAGCCTGGTCAAGCTCGCTGATATTCTGAAATTCAGCTGTTTTCTGAACTGCTGTTACCGCCTTTTCGGCATAATCAGCCGCTTTCTTTTCCTGGATACGGGTTACAACCGTAAAAGACAACTGGTAAATGCAAGCGACTGCGATGAGTAACGCCACCAGACGGATGGCACCTTTACTTTGCATAATCTAATTATTAATAATTTGTATAAGTCAGGTAAAATAGGGTGCAAATGTAATATTTTTTCCCTAATTAATTAACTTTGTAGTTCGCATTTGCCCCTTATGGTTAATAAACTTCTCATAAAAACATATCTGGCTGCAGGTCTTCTTATTCCTTCGACGTATCTGTATGCCCAAAGCTCCCGGGCCGATACGTTGTTCCGGGAGGGGGAAAGGCTGCGTACAGAATATGAATTTGCACGTGCGCGGGAAGCTTATATCCGGGCCCAGAGCATGACAAGTGATTCCGTATTTTCCGCCCGGGCCGAACAGCGCCGGGTTTTATGTGATAATGGACTTATTCTGAGCAATTACGTGGTCACGCCACACGTGCTGGGCCGGAAGGTGGTCCCTTCCCGGGATTTCGCCCTTTTTTACGACCTGACCCCGTCCGGCTCGTGGGCCCATACTCCTGACACACTCCTTTCCCTTGTCAATCATGACGGGCCCGTTTCACAACCCTTGTTTTTCAGACCTTCGCAGGAACGTCTGGTTTTTGCCGCCCGGGACAGCCATTCCGATACCGGCTGGGATATATACATGGTCCAAAAGAAAGACACCGTTGCCGGGAACGGGGTTTTCTGGGGGCCTCCCATTCGTCTGGGTCCGCAGATTAACACTCCGGGAAACGAAGTATATCCGGTACTCAGTGCAGATGGGAACACGTTGTATTTCAGTTCGGACGGACTTCCCGGCATGGGCGGCCTGAACCTTTTTTCCAGTCGCTGGAACAAGGACATACCCGACTGGGAAACGGCTGAGAACATGGGGATTCCGTTATCATCCACATCCAACGACATGCTTTATATGCTATCGGACGATTCAAGGTATTTTTATTTTGTGTCGGACCGGGCTGCACCAAAAGATTCTGTGGTATTGTACAAGGTCGAATTTGAGAGCTCTCCGGTCAAGATACGTCCCGGTTCGGTAGAGGAATTGCGGCAGATCGCATCGCTTTCCCTGCCTGCCGGTCCCACAGGTAACAACGGCCGGCAAACGGCAAACGGACCGGATCCGGAACCTCCCGATGCGGTTCTGGAGGAAACGCGCCAGGCAACAGCGCATTATGCCGAACTTGTCAATACGGTCCGTAACCTCGCGGAACAGGTACGTTCCCACGAAACGAAGCTGGACAGTTTGCGGAAATTGTACGGGACCCTGTCCCGGGAAGAAGACCGGCTGGCTATTGCCAATACCATAAGGGAGGAAGAATTCGTTCTGATGGACCTGCAGCAATCTTTGCGTCATACACGCACTTCTGCACAAACCATTGAAGACATGTTCCTGTCGACCGGGGTTCTGCCGCCCGTTGCCGCTGCATCTCCCCCGGTCCGGGCAAATGAAACCCGTACCGGAACAGAAGCCCCGTTTCATCCGGCCAGACAAGCCTACATGTATCTGGACGGTCATTTCTTTGAACCTCCCGTCCCTGTGGTACCTCCCGTTAACCTTGCCTTCCGGATTGAAGAAGAATCCGTGATCGTCCCCTGGGAAAACGAACCCATGGGACTTTATTACCGGATCCAGTTGTTTACGGTAACCAGGAAGGCCTCTCTGAACCAGCTGAAAGGAATAAGTCCTGTATTTGAAGTCAGGGTGGCAAACAGGTATGTATATTATGCAGGTCAGTTTTACAATTATGCCGAGGCTTCAGCAGCCCTGGCCGCTGTCAGAAGACAAGGGATTACCGGAGCGCTCGTTGTGGCGTATTATCAGGGAAAATCCGTCTCCGTACAGGAGGGACGCCGCAGGGAGGCCCGAAACCAGACAGCCCCTGAAGGGATCACGGCATTCCAGGTGTACCTGGGGAGCAACGACATACCGTCCGGACTTGTATCCCTGGTCAATGAGCTGACAGACAAAGATATCATTCGTGTAATAACAGACACCGGGGCAGATTATTTCATTGGCCCCTTCAGCACCATGGCCCAGGCACAGGCCCTCGTCTCGGCTCTTCAGGAAAAAGGGTATCCGAATGTGTCGGTTCGCTCTGTAACCAATTAAAAAACAATTATATGGGATTAATTATTACGCTCATTGTTTTAGGTCTTCTCCTGCTTATTGCCGAGATGACCGTCATACCGGGTTTCGGCATCGCCGGGATCCTTGGGCTTGGCAGTTTTATAGGTGCCATTGTGCTGGCTTTTATACAATTCGGAAACTCCATCGGCTTTATTGTACTGTTCAGTTCCCTGATAGTGTGCGGCATTTTGGTGTTCTTCGTTCTTCGCTCCAAAACCTGGCGCAAGATCACGCTTAAAAAGAGCATTGACGAGAAAGCCACAAAAAGCCCTTCCGAACAAGGCATCACCGTGGGCATGGAAGGCATCAGCCTTACACGTCTGAGTCCCACCGGGAACGGCCGTTTTGGGGATATCACGGTGGAAGTCCGCTCGGCCCAGGAGCTTATCCCTCCAAAAACCCCCATAAAAGTGGCATATATCGAGGGATTAAGTATATTTGTAGTTCCCCTCTAAAAATCAACTAAAATTATAAGATTATGTCAAGTGTAGGTGTAACGTTAATGTGGATAGCCATCGGGATCGTTGGTTTTTTCATACTACTATGGTTCTTCCCCATCACCCTCTGGTTCCAGGCATTGATCTCGGGTGTCCGGATCAACCTCATCCAGCTGGTACTCATGCGGTGGAGAAAAGTTCCCCCCAGCACCATTGTCATGGCAATGGTAACCGGCACGAAAGCCGGTCTGACCCTCGATGCGAACGCCCTGGAAGCCCACTACCTTGCCAAAGGCAATGTGGGAAAAGTGGTCAACGCGTTAATATCGGCAGATAAAGCCAATATCCCCCTGGATTTCAAAATGGCCGCCGCCATTGACCTGGCCGGACGCGACGTGTTCGAAGCTGTGCAAATGTCCGTAAATCCCAAAGTCATCAACACCCCGCCCGTTTCAGCCGTGGCGAAGGACGGTATCCAGCTCATCGCCAAAGCCCGTGTTACGGTCCGTGCGAGCATCAAACAACTGGTAGGAGGAGCGGGAGAAGAAACCATCCTGGCCCGCGTGGGTGAAGGAATCGTGTCCAGTATCGGATCAGCCGATTCACACAAATCCGTGCTGGAAAATCCCGATTACATTTCCAAAGTCGTCCTGGAAAAAGGACTTGACTCGGGAACCGCATTCGAGATTCTTTCCATTGATATTGCGGATATTGACGTAGGCAAGAATATCGGGGCCGTCCTGCAAATGGACCAGGCTAACGCCGATAAGAACATAGCCCAGGCCCGGGCCGAAGAACGCCGCGCCATGGCTGTTGCACTGGAACAGGAAATGAAGGCTGCCGCCCAGGAAGCCCGCGCCAAAGTGATACTTGCCGAGGCAGAAATTCCCCTGGCCATGGCAGACGCTTTCCGCAAAGGCAACCTCGGCATCATGGATTACTACCGCATGAAGAACATCCAGGCCGATACCGACATGCGCGAGCAGATTGCAAAATAAAATTATTTATTTACCTTTGCCCTCCCTAAAAGCAAAGGTTTGGTGAGGTGGGTGAGTGGCTGAAACCACCAGTTTGCTAAACTGACGTACTCGCAAGGGTACCGGGGGTTCGAATCCCCCCCTCACCGCCAAGGAAAAATAAAAAAACCGCTTTCAAGCAAGCTTGAGCGGTTTTTTTCGGCTGAGAGGTGGAACCTTAGTGCGCCAAATTTCCATATAAAATCACAACAGCCTGTTTAAGAGTTAATTAGAAATCCGCCCTAAGGTTTTGGCTCACTAAGGTTCCACCTCTCCCAAACAATTTGTAACTTTATAATTTGAAACTAATTAATAACACTACTATGAAAACACTACAACTAACGCTTACCCTTCTCCTGACAGGACTGGTGGGTTTGCCATACAGCCTGGGCGCGCAAACCGCCCCTCAGACGGCCTCTCAACATTTTGTATTCCAGCCACTTCCCTACGCTTACGATGCGCTGGAACCTTACATGGATGCCCTGACCATGGAGATCCACTACAGCCGGCACCACCAGGCATACTACAACAATTTTATCAAAGCAGTGGACGGAACGGAACTGGCCACCATGGCTATTGAAGGCATTTTTGCCAACATCAGCCGCTATCCCACCGCTGTCCGCAACAATGGCGGCGGATATTACAACCACACCCTCTTCTGGGAAAACATGACCCCCTCGGGACCTGACAAACCGTCAGGAAAGCTGGCCAAGGCCATTGACAAGACTTTCGGTTCACTTGCCGAGATGAAAACGGCTTTTGCCACCGCCGGTGCCACCCGTTTTGGAAGCGGCTGGGCCTGGCTGAGCCTGGACGCGAAGGGCAACCTGTTTATCAGTTCCACCCCTAACCAGGACAACCCGCTGATGGATGTAGCCGAACAGCGGGGCATTCCCCTCTTGGCCATGGATGTCTGGGAACACGCCTATTACCTTAAATACCAGAATAAAAGGGCAGACTACATAGAAGCTTTCTGGAATGTGATCCATTGGAAAGAAGTGGAAAAAAGATACGAGAAAGCCCTTAAACAAATTAAATAGAAAAAAATCCCTATCTTCGCAGCCCTAAAGTCTCGGGGTGTAGCGCAGTTGGTTAGCGTTCCTGCTTTGGGAGCAGGGGGTCGCCCGTTCGAGTCGGGCCACCCCGACTTTTCAAATGGAGTTTGTTGCGCCAGAAACCCACATGGGTGCGCCACAAACTCCATTTTTTAGTAGAGTTATCTGCAGAACCTGTCTCTTTCAGAGCACAGACAGAAGAGGCAACAACGTAGCATTCACGGCTAAGAACGGAGCGCCTCGGCAAAAAGAAAAAGCGCTCCGTTCTTAGCCGTGAAGCGCCCTACTTCCTGACCTCCAGTGTTACCACGTTTTTGCTGTCACTATAGCTGT
>Ga0265294_10000387_pt1 | contig 58750 bp, 50 predicted proteins | sample MunlanPumphouse3_FD_192504 | JGI IMG/M metagenome (GOLD analysis project Ga0265294, IMG submission 192504) | Groundwater microbial communities from a municipal landfill in Southern Ontario, Canada - Pumphouse #3 | ecosystem: Environmental > Aquatic > Deep subsurface > Groundwater | place... | reverse complement strand
AAAATTATTTCTTAATTATCTTCTCTACCACCTACCACCTAACACCTAAAGAAACGGAGTTTTTAAAATGAAAATTGCAATTGTAAGACTTAGTGCTATTGGGGATATTGTACATACTATGGTGGTGTTGCAGTTTATCAAAGCAAAGTATCCTGATGTTTCTATAGACTGGGTAGTGGAAGAGTCATTAGCTGGTGTTTTGGAAAATAATCCTCATATAAATACAATTCATAAAATCAATCTCAAATCAATAAAAAAATCTTTTTCAAATATATTTGTAGAATTAGGAAAACTAAAAGAAATAGCAAAAAACGACTATGATATAGTCATAGATGCTCAAGGTCTTATCAAATCTGCAATTGTCTCTAAAATTATTGGTGGGCATTTTGTTGGTAGTAAGGTAGTTGGGTTTGATAGAGATAGTATCAGAGAAGGTATTGCATCTTATTTTTATGATGAAAAAGTAGCTATTAGCTACACTCAAAACAAAATATTTAGAAATTGTTATCTTGTATCCAAAGCTTTAGGATTTGGTATATCTCATGATGATATTTTGGCAAAAAAGCCATTTTTGTATAGTGAGGAGCATTCATTTGAATGTATTTCAAAAATCAAAAAAAATATTGTATTTGTAGTAGGTTCATCTTGGGAGAGCAAAAACTATCCAGCACAAAAGTATGCAAATATTATCAAAGAACTATCTGAAAATGCCATTATTGTATGGGGAAATGATAGTGAAAAAGAGATAGCTCATAGTATTCAAAAGATTGTAAAAGATGTAGTTATTGCACCAAAATTATCATTTGATGAGCTAAAATCACTTATAAAACAATCAGATTTGGTCATAGGCAACGACACAGGACCTACTCATATAGCATGGGGGCTAAATAAGCCATCAATTATGCTTTTTGGTCCTACACCAATAGAACAAGCTTATGAGACAACCATCAATCATGTACTAAAATCCCCTTCTATTGTAGACCATTACAAGCTTGACAAAGGTGATTTTTCTATTGAGAAGATTAAAGAGGTGGATGTGGTTAGGTTGGCTAAGAAAATGCTTTAGGTGGTAGGTGGTAGGTGGTAACGAAAAATTATTTCTTAATTATCTTCTCTACCCTCTACAAACTAAAACCTAAAACCTAAATAGTTTTACTAAATTTTCTCTGATTTTCTGGGATTTTTTTCAAGTACGCATCAAAAGGCATTACTATATTTCGTATTAGCATAGTTCCAGTTTGGCTTACTTCTATTTTGTCATCACTTACACTTACAAGTTCCGCTTCAATAAATTCTTGTAATTGTGGTAAATCATCTTTAAAATACTCTTTGAAAACTATACCAAATTGCTCTTCAACTCTTTTTATATTTAGTGAAAAGTTACTCATCATTTCCATTATTACAAATTGTCTTATGATGTCATCTTGACTTAACTGATACCCTTTGAATACTGGTAGTCTTCCACTATCTATTGCATTTTCATAGACATCTAGTTCTTTGAAGTTTTGGGCATAATAATCTACACCATCTCCAATACTTGTAAGTCCTATACCTATAAGGTCTGCTCCACCTTTTGTGGTATATCCTTGGAAGTTTCTGTGTAATTCACCTTTTTGGATAGCCAAAAACAGCTCATCATCAGGTTTTGCAAAGTGATCCATACCTACCATTTTGTAGCCATTATTTGTAAAGAACTCGATTGTATCTTTTAGCATTTCAAGCTTGGTACTAGGAGGCGAAAAAGTACTTTCATCAAATTTTCTCATTGTTTTTTTCATCCAAGGAACATGAGCATAGTTAAATATTGCTAATCTATCAGGGTCTAGTGTAGCTATTTTTTTGATAGTATCTAAAAAACTCTCTTTTGTTTGATAAGGAAGTCCATAAATAAGGTCAATATTGATAGATTTGATACCTGCATCTCGTGCTATTTGTACTACATTTTGAGTCATTTCAAATGATTGGATTCTATGGATTTCTTCTTGAACTTTTGGTTCTAAATCTTGTACCCCAAAGCTTAGACGGTTGCATCCTCCATTTTTAAGTACTTTCATATGCTCTACACTAAAAAATCTAGGATCAACCTCACAGCTTATCTCTGCATCATCGGCAAAATTTGGAAAAGTAGCTTTGACTAGTTTGATAACCCTATCCAAATCATCAGCATCCAAAAATGTAGGAGTTCCACCACCAAAGTGCATTTGAGTTACACTTCTACTAGTGTCTAGATACTTTGATATTAGTTTTAACTCTTTTTCAAGATAGTCAATATATTTTTTCTTTTTATCATCTTTACTTGTAAAAACTACATTGCAACCACAAAAATAACAAGCACTTCTACAAAAAGGGATATGAATATAAAGTGACAATGCTCTGTTTTTATCCCCATTCACATACTTTTCTATTAGTTCTTTTTCACCAAAACTCTCTTTAAATTCTGGAGCAGTTGGGTAGCTTGTATATCTAGGTCCAGCTTTGCTATATTTTTCAAATTTTTTAAAATCAATCATAATCATCCTATCTCATTATCTAAAATCTAATATCTAATATCTAAAAAGTTAATAATATTGTCTTCTTATCTGACCTTTTAGATTTTACTTTTTACCTGTTAGATAGAAATAGAGTTAAGCTCTATTTCTATCTAACCAAACCATCACTCCTTTTTGCACATGTAGCCTATTTTCTGCTTCATCAAATACTAAAGAGTTAGTTCCCTCTAATACTTCTTCACTCACCTCATATCCTCTATAAGCTGGTAGACAATGTAGGAATTTACAGTTTTTATCCGCCAAACTCATCAAACTATCATCTACAATAAATCCTGCAAAATCTTTGATTCTTTTTTCTTTTTCGTCTTCTTGCCCCATAGATACCCAAGTATCAGTTGTAGCTATTGTCACATCTTTCATCGCCTCTTTTGGGTCATTTGTGATTATTAGTTTTGCTCCACTTGTTTTTGCTTCATTTTGTGCATATGCCAAAATCTCACTATCTACTTCATACCCTTTTGGTGTTGCAACTCGTAGTTCAAATCCAAGTTTGGCAGCAAGAATAAGCCATGAATGAGTCATATTGTTGCCATCACCTATGTATGCTACTTTTAAGTCCTTATCTAGCCCATGTTCCATAATAGTCATATAATCAGCCAAAAGCTGAACAGGGTGATATTCATCAGTTAGCCCATTGATTACAGGTACTTGTGAATATGAAGCAAATTCTTCAAGTTTGCTTTGAGAAAAAGTTCTAATCATCACCATATCAACCATACGACTTATAACTCGTGCTGTATCTTTCATAGGTTCCCCTCGCCCTAACTGTATATCGTTTGAGCTTAAAAAGAGTCCAATACCACCAAGCTGATAAATACCAGTTTCAAAACTTACCCTTGTTCTTGTACTACTTTTTTCAAATATCATACCAAGTGTTTTTTTAGGCATATAGTCTTTTAGTACACCAGCTTTTGTCTCTTGTTTGATTTGTATTGCTAAATTCAAAATATCTAAGATTTCATCTTTAGTAAAATCTCTAAGTGTTAAAAAATGTCTCATTTAATACCTTCTTTTATTGAAGTGAAGATTATATTTAAAATAAGTTGATTTTTTACTTAAACGATTGTAATTGGTTTGTAGTTTGTAAGGAAAAATTATTTCTTATTATCTTCTCTACCACCTACCACCTAATACAACTTATAATAAATATATATCCTAACTTTTGTAGATTCTTTTGGTTTTGGATAATCTTTGTATGCCACTTTGATAGTATGTATGGAGTTATTATCAAGAGCTGAATATGATGAACTTTGTAAAAGTTTTAAATCACTAATATCTCCATTTGGGTGAAGCATAAATTCTACTATATTGTAACCTTGTTGTTTGGTTCTTATCGAAATAGAAGGATATAGTAAATATCTCTGAGTTATTCTTCCTATGTCTGAAAGATTGTCTTTTAAAAATTCTTTGGTTTCATCGCTGAAACTATAAAATTCTTTACCATAAAGATCAAGATAACTTTGTGTTAGTTCATCAATAGGTCTTGGTTCTTCTTTCTTTAGTGCAGATTCTAAAATACTGCCAGCTGAAGGTTTTTGTACCTCAATATATTCTTTCTCTACAGGAGCTTTTTTAGGCTCTGGTTTTGGAATCTCTATAGCTTTTTTTGGTGTTTTTTTCTTAGGAGTTGGCAAAGGTTGTGGAGGTGTTAAATATTCGGATTGTTGAACTATTTGTTCTTTTGTAATCTCTTTTTTTTCTATAGATGGTGATAATTTTACATATTTTACGGATGTCGTTTTTGGTAGTCGAGGAGGTTTTATCTCTTCCGTTTGAGATGGTTTATATGAAAAAAATAATATAATATGTACAAGAATGGATATTAAAATAGCAATAAAAAAGTTTTTCATAACGAAATTATAGTATCATACTCCTTATAAATAAGGTAAGATAATACAATAATTAAAGATATCAGTAGGAGAATGAAATGACTATCCAAAAAGTATTTGAAAAAACAAAAACTCTAAGTGTATTGTTTATAGAGGATGAATATGGTGTTAGGGATAAAACATCTCTTATGCTAAAAGATTTATTTTTAGAAGTTGATATCGCAATAGATGGGGAAGCAGGGCTTGAGCAATTTAAAAATTATTATACTAATAAAGGTTCTTTCTATGATTTGATTATTACTGATATCAATATGCCAAATCTTGACGGTCTCTCCATGGTTGAACAAATATTACAAATAAATCCTCAACAAGAGGTAATTGTGGTATCAGCATATGGAGACTATGAAAAATTACAAACAATTATAAATTATGGAATTAAAAGTTATATCAAAAAACCTATAGAAATAAATGATTTTTTAGATAAATTATATTTGGCATCTACTAATATTGAGACTAATTTGCAATATAAAACTAATATACAAAAAATACAAGACTTCGAAAAACTTGTACAAAATTCAAATCAAGTTTTTATAATTTTTGATAAAACTTGTATAATAGATAAGATATTCAAGTCTCAAAACATGGAATTGTTCAATGATGATAATGTTATTGGAAAGAAAATTTCATCTATTTTATATTCAAACAACACTGAGTTAGAGTCTATGTTTGATAATTGTTTTCAGTTAGTAGTCAAAGAAACAAATGAATTAAATAAAAAGTTACTAACAACAACATTGCCAAAAGAATATATTTATAATAATAAAGTTTTTAATCTAGAATATAATATTTTATCAGATGATCATTATTTGGTTGTATTAGCGGATCAAACCGTTCATTATAATGCTAAAGCAGAGCTTATGATGCAAAAAAGTGAATGTCAAATGATGCTTTGGGCAGCATTACATAAAAGTAGTTTTTTGAAGCTAAAAGATTCATATGAGGATTTTCTATCAAATCTTCAATATTTGATAGAACAAAATGATACAGAGTCTTTAAAGCTAAAAGTTAAAGTTTTTCTTGACAAACTATCTTATTTTAAAGAGAGATTTGAAATGATTAATATGGATAATGCAAAAGATTCTATAGCAAGATTTGAAAAAGAATATCATCAACTTTCTTGCTCATATAAAGACCAAAATATATCAAACTTTATCAAAAGTTATCACTCTATAAATCTAAAAAATGGTTTTGAAAAAGATATACAAAGTATTACAAATGAATTATCAAAGGTTTTGAATATTGAATAAGATTTTAGCAAATATTATTTTTATTTTTTTATTAGCTTGTAGCTTGGATGCAAATGAAAAAGTATCATTACAACTACAGTGGAAACATCAATTTGAATTTGCTGGTTATTATGTAGCTAAAGAACTTGGATTTTATGATGATGTTGGATTTGATGTTGAATTTAGAGAATTGGAATCATCAATCATTCCATATGACGAAGTAGCTAATCAAAAAGCAACATTTGCTGTGGGAAGGTCTAGTATTTTGATAGACATATCCAAAGGTAATGAATTGGTACTTTTAGCATCAATTTTTCAATCTTCTCCAACTGTTCTTTTAAGTTTAAAAAGCTCCAATATTCATTCCCCAAAAGATTTACTTGGTAAGCGTGTTATGATATCCCAAGGTATTGAATACGATGTAGAATTTGTGGCAGCATTTAGAGACCAAGGGATTGATTTTATAAATGATACTGTTATTATGGAACACTCAGCTGATGTAAATGATTTGGTCAAAGGCAAAACGGATGCAATACACGCATATTTATCGAATGAACCTTATACTTTAAAAGAAAAAAATATTGAATACAATATAATGAATCCAAAAAATTATGGATTTGATTTTTATGGTGATATATTATTTACTTCAAAAAAATTATTATTAGAAAATCCAGAAAAAGTCAAAAGATTTAAAAATGCATCGTTGAAAGGTTGGGATTGGGCATTTGATAATATAGAAAAAACAGTTGATATTGTATATAATAAATATAATACTCAAAATAAATCAAAAGAGGCACTTTTATTTGAAGCTTATGAACTAAAAAAACTAGCTTTTTATGAGACAAATAAAATAGGTACTATTGATGAAACAAAACTTACTAAAATTTTGAATATTTATAAAAATATGGGCTTGATTGAAAATGATATCAACCTCCAAAAAGTTGTGTATGGTTTAGATGCTAATAAATTATATTTAACAGAAGAAGAAAAAGGATATATTACAAATAAAAAAACATTAAAAGTACATAATGAAACATCATGGAAACCATTTAATTTCTTTGCTAAAGGTGTGCCTAATGGATATTCAATAGATTTGATGAATTTATTGGCTACAAAATTAGGTCTTGAGATAGAGTATGTGACAGGACCATCATGGAGTGAGTTTATGTCTCAACTCAAGAAAAATGAAATTGATGTTATGTTAAATATTATAAAAACACCCCAAAGAAGTAAGTTTTTCAACTTTACAGTACCATTTAAAAGATATGAGTATGTAATGTACAGTAATATACAAAATCAAATCGGTTCATTGGAAGAACTTAATGGTAAGAGTATATCTTTAGTAAAAGATTTTGCTATTTATGAGTATATTTTAAATCACTATCCAGATATTACAATTCATGAAGTTGATAGCTTGGAATCAGCACTAAAAATGGTGAGCTTTGGTAAAAGTGATGCTACTATTTTGCTACCACCAATTGCAAATCAAATTATATTGGATAATGTCATATATAATGTGACTCCTACAAGTGATATTGTTATTGATAAAAGTGAATATAAAAGTGCCGATTTGGCAATTGCAACTAATAAAAATGAAGTTGTATTATTGAACCTTCTCAATAAAGCATTGATGAGTTTGAGTTATGATGAAATTACGCTACTTGATAATAAATGGTTTGGAAGTTTAAATCATATAAATCATAGGTTGAATTTTACACAAGATGAGTTATCTTATCTAAAAGAGAAAAGTTTCATAAGTATGTGTATCGACCCAAACTGGATGCCATATGAAAGCTTAAAAGAAGGGAAGCATTATGGGCTTAGTAAAGAATTTATTGATCATTTTGAAGAAAAAATAGGTATTCCAATAAAATTAATACCTACTACGAATTGGTTGGAGTCTATAGAATATGCTAAAGAAAGAAAATGTGATATTTGGTCTTTGGCTATGGAAACTTTTGAGCGTAAGGAGTATATGAATTTTACAAAATCTTATATCAAATCACCTCTTGTTATTGCTACAAAATATGATAAGCTTTTTATTGCAAATATAGAAGATGTTATAGCAACAGAGAATATTGGTGTTGTAAAAGGATATGCTTTTGAAGAAATTTATAAAAAAAGATACCCAAATCATAAATTAGTTTCAGTTGATAACATTAAAGATGGACTAGATAAAGTACAAAGTGGCGAACTTTATGGGTTTATAGATTCTTTAATAACAATAGGTTATGAATTACAAAATAATTATATTGGAAGTCTTAAAATTGCTGGTAAATTTGATGATACTTGGAATTTAAGTATTGGAGTTAGAAATGATGATTTGAAACTTTTAAATATTTTTAATAAAGTTATTTTATCAACTGATGAAAAATTACAGCAAGATATAATCAATAGATGGGTAAAAGTTGTTTTTGAACAAAAAGTTGATTATAGTAATATATTTAGATGGATTGGACTTTTCTTTATTATTGTTCTTATTTTGGCATATAGACAGTATATTCTTGGTAAATACAATAAAACTTTAAAATCAGCAAATAGCAAAATCAAAGAGATTAACGAAGAATTGCATTATCTTATAGATACTATGATGGAGTCTATTTTGATTTTTCAAGATAAAAAATGTATAGACTGTAATAACTCAGCATTGGATTTATTGGGATATCACAGCAAACAAGATTTAATAGGAAAGAATATTGATGAGTTTTTAGAAAGTGATGATTTTGGAATCAGATTTGAAGATATTGAAAAAAATCAAGCACAACCATGTGAGTTAAATATATTATCAAATGATAAAAATCATATACCAGTTTTGATGAAATTCAAGAATTTCAATACCAAATCAAAAAATATAAAAATTGTTGCTATATTTGATTTGCGTGAGATTAAAGAACAAAATAATAAACTCAAACTTGCTTATTTGGAAATATCCAAAAAACAAGAAGAGTTGTATAATCTCAATCATATGCTTGAGACTAGGGTGAAAGATGAAGTTGAATCCAATTTATTAAAAGATAAATTACTACAACAGCAAACAAGGCTGGCTCAAATGGGTGAGCTTATAAGTATGATAGCTCATCAATGGCGTCAACCTTTAGCATCAATTGCATCATGTTCTATTGGCATTAAGCTAAAAATAGAACTTGAAAAATATGATTTAAATTCTCTATCTGGAAAAGAAGAATTTTTAAGTTATTTGATGAATCAACTAGATGATATAGAAAAATTCTCACAAAATCTCACACAAACAATTGATGATTTTAGAGATTTTTATAAACCAAATAAAAAACTCAATTTTATAACTATTGAGAATGTTATATTAAAAGCTTTAGATATTATAGAGGTATCTTTAATAAATAGTGGTATAAAGATTATAAAAGAGTTTAATGCAAATATAGAAATCCAGATGTTTCAGAATGAGATTATGCAAGTTATTTTAAATATACTTAAAAATTGTGATGATAATTTCAAAGAAAGAAATATTGCATATAAATTAATAAAAATTACTACAAATATCACTCAAAATGGTGTTGAATTAATAATCTGGGATAATGGTGGTGGTATCAAAGAAGAATATTTGGATAAGATTTTTGATCCTTATTTCTCAACTAAAGATGAGAGTAACGGGACAGGTCTTGGGTTATATATGTCTAAAGTTATTATTCGTGAACATCATCATGGAAAACTTACTGTAAAGAACTATGATAATGGAGTTGGTTTTATATTGAATTTAAATAAATCTTAAGATTTTCAACTTATTTTAATATTAAATAAGATAAAATTAATCTCTCTTTTTAATAAGGATAGATATTATGTATATAACTAAGAAGTTTTTTTTTATATTAAGTTTATTGTTTTCAGTTAGTTTATATTCTGTAGAAATAAAAAAAGATTATAAAATAGGTGTTTTGTCTTTTTATAATAAAGCACAAACACTAGAAAGTTGGAATCCAACTGCTACATATTTATCTAATCAAATACCAAATAGTAATTTTTCAATAATACCAATGTCTCATGAAGAAATTGATAGTGCAATCAAAAATAAACAGTTGGATTTTGTTATCACAAATTCTGGGCATTATGTAGTACATCAAAAAAATAGTAATTTATTTCGGATTGCTACTATAGTGAAGAAAGAACAGAATAATTTTATATCAGAATTTGGTGGAGTTATTGTAACTCTTGCAAAAAGGGCTGATATTAATAAAATTGGAGATTTAAAAAATAAGAAAATTTCAGCAGTTGGTAAACATTCATTAGGTGCATATCAAGCCCAAGTCAAAGAACTTATTGACGCTAATATTTCGTATAAAGATAAAAATTTCATTTTTACTGGTCTGCCACAAGAAAAAACTTTAAGCTTACTATTTGAAGATAAAGTAGATGTAGCTTTTGTGCGTACTGGCTTACTTGAAGAGTTATCTAGTGATAATAAACTTGACTTGTCAAAATTGAAGGTTATCAATCAAATACCTGATACAAAATATCCATTTTCATTATCAACAAAATTATATCCAGAGTGGCCATTTTCTAGTATGCCTCATATCGATTCAATAACGATTAAAGAGGTTGCCTCAGCATTGATGAATATGCCTTCTTCTAATGAAGCAGCAGTAAGTGGTGGATATTCTGGATGGTCAACACCACTAGAATATAAAGTAGTGAGAGAATTGCTTGCTAGTTTAAATTTACCTCCATATGAGAGAAGAATGGATTTTACATTGAATGATATTAGTGTAAAATATAGTAATTATATACTGATGTTATTAATTATTGGTTTTATCTTTACATTTTATTTGATTTTTATAACTATTAGATTATATAAAACAAAACAACAACTAGAAATAAATCAAAATAAATTAAAATTAGCAGCTTCTGTTTATACAAATAGTCAAAATGGTGTTATGATTACAGATAAAAATGGTGTTGTTGAAGAAGTAAATAGTTCTTTTTGTAATATTACTGGCTATACCAAAGAGGAAATGATTGGTCAAAACGCATCAATTCTAAAATCTGGTAGACATGATGATGAATTTTATAAAACGATGTGGATAGATATAAGAACAAAAGGTTATCATAAGTGTGAAATTTATAATGCAAAAAAAACTGGTGAGATTTTCCCATGTATTTTGGGTATTTCTACATTAAAAGATAACAAAGGCAAAACAAAACATCTAATTGGTATTTTTACTGATATTACACAACAAAAAAAGTATGAAAATGAATTGAAATTTCTTGTATATCATGATTCTTTGACGAAACTTCCTAATAGAGAGTTTTTGATGAGACGGTTAGAGCAAGTTGTAGCTCAATCAGCAAGAAAAAATCTAAGATTTGCACTTTTGACACTAGATTTGGATCATTTCAAAGATATCAATGATAGTTATGGACATTTGATAGGGGATGAAGTTTTATTGGAAGTTTCCAAAAAATTAACTCATAGATTAAGACAAGAAGATAGTGTCTTTAGACTTGGTGGTGATGAGTTTTCTATTTTATTAGAGCATATTGAGAATTATGAAGATGTGTCTATTGTGGCTAGAGATATTATTAAGCTTGTAAATGCTGGATATAAAACAAAAAGTGGAATAGAACTTCGAATAAATGCAAGTATCGGAATTGCTGTATATCCAAATCATGGACTTGATGCTAAACAAATATTTCAAAATTCAGATGCATCATTGTATTTAGCAAAAGAACAAGGCAGAGGGGTTTTTGCTTATTATAGTGATGAATTAACAATAGCTGCTTTAAAGCGTGTAGAAATAGAGACAAAACTTAGAAATGCTTTACTAAAAAGTGAGTTAAAATTATATTATCAACCACAATATTGTATGAAAACAGATAAAATTATAGGTGTAGAAGCACTTATAAGATGGCAAAAAAGTGATGGTACACTTGTACCACCTTTGGAGTTTATACCTATTGCAGAACAAACAGGATTGATTTCAATAGTTGGTGAATGGGTTATTAATGAAGCTTGTAGACAATTAAAAAAATGGATTGATGATCAAATCATAGTTGGTGAATTTACAATGGCTGTTAATTTATCAGTCAAACAATTTCATCATAGTGATATTAATAAAATGATAAAAACAATTTTGAGTTTTCATAATGTAAATCCAAAATATCTTGAAATTGAGATAACTGAAAGTGCATTGGTTGATAAAGAAGAAGAAACTATTGGAATATTAGAAAATCTTAGAGCCCAAGGTGTGAGGGTGGCACTAGATGATTTTGGTACGGGCTATTCCTCTTTGAGTTACCTGAAGAAATTTCCATTAGATATGATAAAAATTGATAAAAGTTTTGTTGATGATATTCCACATGAAAAATCTGATAAAGAAATAGCAATAACTATAATAAACATTGGTCATACATTTGGTTTTAGAGTTTTAGCTGAAGGTGTTGAAAATGAAGAACAGCTTGAATTTTTGAAATCTCAAGGGTGTGATGTCTTTCAAGGGTATCTTAGAAGCAAACCCCTTCCTGCAGATGAGATTGAACTATTATTAATCAATAATTAGGTACAATCTCTTTATAATATAATAAGTGGTAGGTGGTAGATGGGTTAAATTTTTATAGTCTTCTCTACAACCTACCATCTACAACCTACAAATTTAATTAAGGATTTTTATGATAACAAACAGTATAAACGCATATGAAGAAGCAAAGCAAGTAATCCCAGGTGGTGTAGATTCTCCTGTTAGAGCATTTAAAGGTGTTGGTGGAACTCCTGTTTTTATAGATAGAGGTGAGGGTGCTTATCTTTTTGATATAGATGACAATAAATATGTAGATTTTGTTCAAAGTTGGGGGCCACTTATTTTTGGACATGCTGATAAAGATATAGAAAATGCAGTAATCCAAACTGCGAAAAAAGGGCTTAGTTTCGGAGCTCCGACACTATTAGAAACTGAACTTGCAAATGAAATAGTAGAGATGTTTGATTGTATTGATAAGGTAAGATTTGTAAGTAGTGGAACAGAAGCCGTTATGAGTGCTATTAGATTAGCTCGTGGAGTGACAGGCAAAAATGATATTGTGAAATTTATAGGGTGCTATCATGGTCATAGTGATAGCTTGCTTGTGAGTGCTGGAAGTGGACTAGCAACTTTTGGCACACCTAGTAGCCCAGGAGTTCCAGCAGATTTGACAAAACATACACTTTTGTGTGAATATAACAATATTGAAAACCTTAGAAGATGTTTTAGTGATAGTAAAGATATCTCTTGTGTTATAATAGAACCAATAGCAGGTAATATGGGTCTAGTGCCTGCTTCAAAAGAGTTTTTAGCTGAAATTAGAAAGCTTTGTGATGAAAGTGGTGCATTATTGATTTTTGATGAAGTAATGAGTGGGTTTAGAGCTAGTTTAAAGGGTGCTACAGGGATATTAGATACTAAGCCAGATATTATCACTTTTGGTAAAGTAATAGGTGCTGGTATGCCTGTGGGTGCATTTGCATCAAGTAAAGAAATTATGGCTCATCTTAGCCCTGATGGTGCTGTATATCAAGCAGGAACTCTAAGTGGAAATCCTGTAGCAATGGCAGCTGGAATTGCAAGTCTAAAAAAACTAAAAGCAAATCCAGAGATATATAACGACTTATCAAAAAAAGCAAGATACTTAGTAGATGGCTTGAAAACTGAAGCTACTAAAGCTGGAATTTCTTTACAAGTTGATACAAGAGGAAGTATGTTTGGCTTTTTCTTTTGTGATAGTGTACCGACAAATTTTGCTGAAGTTGGCAAATGTGATTTTGGTAGATTTGCATCGTTTCATCAAGAGATGCTAAAAGAGGGATATTATTTTGCATGTAGCCAGTATGAAGCTGGTTTTATGTGTAGTGCTATTACATACGATGATATTGATGGGTGTGTAGAAGCAGCTGCAAGAGTATTTTCAAAGCTATAAGCTTTGAAAATACTCTTGCTAACTAATAACTAATAATTAACAATTAATAACTGTTGAGTGACTCCGTCACTGTTTTTTATTAAATGTCGCTTTAGCGACACCTAAGTTGTTAGTTATTAATTATTAGTTATTAATTTAAAAGGGTTTTTTTATGGAAGAAGAAAAAAAAGAAAGTGAAGTGCCAAAACATAAGCATAAGTTAGAAGCTCTTGATCATTTGTCTTTAGGGATTTCAATTGTAGCTGCTATACTTATAGGTATAGGTATAGGTATAGGGCTAAAGGCTCTTACTGGATGGACTTGGATGTTGTGGCTTGGTATATTTTGGGGTATAGCTGCAGCTGTGCTAAATATTTATAAAGTATACAAAAAAGCACAAAAAGAGTTTGAGGGTATGGAAGATGACCCAAGATATTCATACCGTGCAAAATATGGCGATAAAGGTAAAGATGAAGACGATTAAGAATTTTGCTCTAGTCTTTTTGGCTGTAGATTTTGTTATTATACTATTTGGAGCTATTTGGGGTGGATATGTTTTTGTATTAAATACTCAAATTGCTTTTTTTAGTGCTTTGTTCGTGGTGGTTGGAACTTTTTTTGGCTACTATAGAAATATTAATTCGAAAGTTCAAACACTAAGTGAAGATATAAACCAAAGAGATACAATAGACAACATAGAAGACCCATATGATTTGTATGATGAAGAGTTCAAAATCAATGATAAGCAAGACTTTACTGCAGAAGAGATAAAAGAAATCATTGATGAAGAAAAGTCTAAAATGAAAGCTAATTCTTTTAAAAATACTCTAAATTCACTATCAAGTTTTGCATCTGTTTATAGAATAATAGGGTATGTTTTGCTGGTAGCTGGCTTTTTTTATCTTAGAAACAATGGTTTATTGGATATATTTGGATTTTTAATAGGAATTAGTATCGTGCCTCTTGGTACTTTATTATTTCAACTTAAAAGAAGGTAATGAGGTACTTAGTTCTGAGGTGCTGAGAAAACCTAAGACCTAAGACCTAAGACCTATTTGAGTATTAATGGTAGGTTGAATTCTACACTATTATCGGTGAAACTATGAGCAAATCCATATTTAAGAGCAAAATTTTCTACTATATCAAAACCATTTTGTTCTAATTTATCACCCTTTATTTCAACGGCAATAAGTGAATATTTTTCATTATTGATTTTTAAAAATTCTCCAACTTTTAATCTAACGCTTGTTAAAATTTGAGTAGAAGAACTAAAGATGTCATATGTTGCATTTAATAGCTTCAAAAAGTCATTTATAGCCAATCTAAGTTCTGGAATTGAAGGGTCGTAATTTTTAATAAAACTTGCATTTGATTTAATTTTATTTGTACTAATAGAAAGTTCAATTAGTGTGAATATATTAGAAATCTCACCACCTGTTTTGACAACACTTTCTTTCTTTACAGCATTGCTTTTGTATAGTTTTATTCCTATAGTTTCATCATCTTCATATCCTATAGTTACAGCATAAAATTGATAATTTTGAAATGTAAGGTTGATATATGAAGTTGAAAAGCCATAAGTTGCTGGAGCATACTGCATAGCAATATCAAATATCTCTTTTGATGAAACACGGTTTAAGAAAAACTGTGCTTCATTGTTTGTGTATTTTATTTTGCCACTACTATAAAAAGATATAAAAGGGTTCAAATCAGAATCAATCCAACTCTCAAACCAATTTAGATTTTCCCCACTAAAATAAGACATCTTAGCTCTCTACATAAGTTTTTAGGTTTTTACCTACTTTTGGATGTTTTAGCTTTTTGATAGCACTTGATTCAATTTGTCTTACTCTTTCTCTTGTTACTGAAAGCTCTTTACCAATCTCTTCTAGTGTTCTATCACTTTCATCATCCATTAAACCAAATCTCATTCTAATAACAGCTTGTTCTCTTTCGTTTAATTGACCTAATATTTGATCAATTTGATTTTGTAAATCTTCTTTCATAATACTTTCAACAGGAGTTGGAGAGCTTGTATCTGGAACAAAATCTCCAAATCTTCCATCATCTTCACTTCCTATTGGAGCTTCAAGAGATACAGGCTCTTTTGTGATTTTGATTACTTGTTTTACTTTATCAACTGGCAAACCAATTTCTTTTGCGATATCTTCAACATCTGGCTCTTTGCCATTTTCTTGAAGCCCTTTTCTTATGATTTTATTGATTCTGTTTATTGTTTCTATCATATGTATAGGGATTCTAATCGTTCTTGCTTGGTCAGCAATTGCTCTACTTATTGCTTGTCTTATCCACCAAGTTGCGTATGTTGAGAATTTGTACCCTTTTTTGTATTCAAATTTATCAACAGCTTTCATAAGACCAATATTTCCTTCTTGGATAAGATCAAGGAAAGGTAAGCCTCTATTCGTATATCTTTTTGCAATAGACACAACAAGTCTTAGATTTGATTTGGCCATTCTAGTTTTTGCTTTGTCTGTGATACTTTTACCACGCTTGATTTGTTCTAGGACTGCTTCTAATAGTTCTGGTTCAAGATTGAATCCATCTTTACTTGCTTCTTTGGTTTGGAAAAGTTTTTTGATTTCCATATATGTACTTACCATTGTAGCTTCAGGTACCATAGATGCAATATCAGCTTTTGAAAAATTTACTATATTTTTAAGTAATTTTTCATGATTTTTAAGTAAAGTATCATTAAAAAGTGGTAGTTTATATTCTAGTCTTTTTAATTCACTTTCAAAACCTGTATCACTTTTTAATGCAGTTTCCATAGCTTTAACTATTTCACTAATAAGTTTACTTGTAGGTCCAAGGTCAATTAATGCTTGTTTTAAAGAGTTCTTTTTAAAAGCAATTGTAAGATTGTGTTGCATAAGTTCGATTTCATCACAACCTTCTTCTGCTTCTTTGCCCATAAACTTCATCCACTCTTTTTTCGACTTTTCCAGAACTTTAAAAGATTCTAAAATAGCTTCAGCTCTTTTATCAAGCTTTTTCTCTTTTTTTTCTGTAGGTTCTATTTCATCATCGCCATCATAGTCATCATCTGAATCTAAATCTTCATCCTCTTCTTCTTCTGCATTTTCATCTTCGTCATCAAATGTTTTGAATAGTTCTTTTACTTTTCTTTCACGATTCATTAATGGTTCACGGTATTCTAAGATAAAATCTATCAAATATGGAACTGAACAAATAGCATCTAAAATAGCATCTTCACCAATTTCTATTTGTTTACTGATTTCTACTTCTTCTTCTTTTGAAAGTAATGGAATTTGCCCCATTTCTCTTAGGTACATCCTAACAGGAGAATCACTTCTACTCCACTCTAAAAACTCTTTGTTTTTAAGTAAGTCGTATTCATCATCTTCACCATTTGCTAAGTTTTTAGTTCTTAGTTCTTCTTTTTTCTTGATTTCATGAGCATTCAATCTTGAAGCTTGCTCTTGTGAACTAATAAGTGTTATACCATATAGTTGTATTAGAGCAATGAGCTTTTTGATTGTAGCAGCTGGTGGTACTTTGGGAAATATTTTAATAAGTGTTTCGTATGTTAATACACTATCTTTATACTCTTGAGCAATCTTATCAATAGTTTTGTTTAAATCTTTAGACATGCTTTTAAAGACCTTTAATATTAAGTTAAATTTGAATATGGATTATACCGAAATTTTCTTTAAAATCAACTGTTTAATGAGATTTTTCTGTAATTTAAGGTAAAATACAAAAAATTTTAAAAAGCAGGTTTAAACTTATGAATAAAATTAATGGAAAAGTATGGAATTTTGGAGATAATATAGATACAGACTTAATAATAGCGGCTAGATATCTAAACAGTTCTGACCCACTACATCTTGCAAAGTTTGTTATGGAAGATGCTGACCCAACTTTTGCTAAAAAAGTTCAAATTGGTGATGTTATCGTAGCAGGAGAAAATTTTGGGTGTGGAAGTAGTCGTGAACATGCTCCAATAGCTCTAAAAGCTGCAGGAGTTGGTGCGGTAGTTGCTCCATCATTTGCTAGAATCTTTTATAGAAATGCTTTTAATATGGGACTGCCTATATTTGAACTCAAAGAAGCAAATGAGATAAAAGAAGGTGAGCAAATAGAAATAGATTTTGATGCAGGTGAGATTACAAATCTTACAACTAATAAAACTTATAAATTTACACCAATTCCACCATTTATGCAAGAGCTTATAAATGCTGGTGGATTGATGAATTATGCTAAAAATGAGGTTACTGAATAATGAAGTCATATAAAATATCTATAATAAAAGGTGATGGGATAGGTCCTGAGATAGTTGATGAGGCTATGAAAGTACTTGATAGGGTTGCATATAAATGTGGATTTGGTTTTGAATATGAAGAGTATTTGATGGGTGGAATTGCTGTGGATATGACTGGTGTTCCTCTTCCTGATGAGACAATTCAAGGTGTACTAAATAGTGATGCTTGTTTGTTTGGTGCAATTGGTGGCACTAAATGGGATAACCTTCCAAGAGAACTTAGACCTGAGAGCGGACTGCTTAAATTCAGAAAAGAGATGGGTGTATTTGCAAATCTCCGACCTGCACTTGTATATGATGAGCTTATTAATGCAAGTAGTTTGAAGCCTGAAGTTATAAAAGGCGTAGATTTGATGGTAGTAAGAGAGCTAATAGGTGGTATTTATTTTGGTGAGCCTAGAGGTAAAGATGATTTCAAAGGATGGAATACTATGGTTTATACTGTTCCTGAAATTGAAAGAATTGCACATGTTGCATTTAAACTAGCTCTTAAAAGAAGAAAAAAAGTTTGCTCTGTTGATAAAGCTAATGTACTTGATGTTAGTCAGCTTTGGCGTGATACTGTGACAAGAATTGCTTCACAATATCCAGAAGTTGAACTGTCACATATGTATGTGGATAATGCTGCAATGCAATTAATCGCAAATCCAAGACAATTCGATGTACTTTTAACTGGAAATATTTTTGGAGATATATTAAGTGATGAAGCTAGTATGTTAAGTGGCTCTATAGGACTTTTACCATCAGCTTCAACTGGTGAAAAAACAGCTGTTTATGAGCCAATTCATGGAAGTGCTCCTGATATTGCTGGACAAGGGATAGCAAATCCAATAGCAACAATAAGTAGTGCTTCTATGATGCTTAGATACTCTTTGGGTGAAGAAAAAGCAGCTGATATGATAGATAATGCTATCAAGAAAGCTTTAAGTGAAGGTTATAGAACAAAAGATTTGGCTTCATTTGATGCAAAAGAAGTTGTAACTACATCTGAAATGGGTGATATAATAGCAAACTATATAGAATAGTTGAGGTATTGTCTTAGATATAAAAAAAGCTAGGTCGTGTTGCGACCTAGCTTTTCACAAAATTTAGGAGAAAATTGTTGTTCGGTAAAAGAATTATATCCTATGAGTGTTAATTGAGTGTTAAATGAAAAATAATAGATTAGAAATTTTAGAATTTCTTAAAACTACTTTCCTTCCCTTTACAAATCGTGTTTATTTTGTTGGTGGTTATGTTCGAGATTCATTGCTTGGAATAGAGTGTGATGATATTGATATTGAAGTGTATGATATTGATTTGGAAAGATTTAGTGCATTGATGGATAGTATTGGTGCTATAGGTGTGGGTAAATCTTTTTTTGTTTATAAGTATAAAGATATTGATATTTCATTGCCAAGAACTGAGGTCAAAACTTCCATCGGTCATACTGGTTTTGAGGTGAGTTATTGCAACTGTGAAAAAACAGCTTCAAAAAGAAGAGATTTTACTATAAATGCTTTGATGAAAAATATATATACAGAAGAAATTTTGGATTTTTATGGTGGAATTGAAGATTTACATCTAAAAAAAATCAAGATTGTTGATAAAAATAGTTTTGTTGAAGATAGTCTTAGGGTTCTTAGAGGAATTAGATTTGCTTCAAGGTTTGGATTTGAGATTGATTCAGAGTCATTAGAGATTATGAAAGATATAAATTTAGATGATTTGAGTGATGAAAGAGTTTCAAAAGAGTTTGAATTGATTTTTGCAACTAAATATTTGGAGGTCGGTTTTTATTATCTTTGTAAGCTTCATCTCATTGAAAAGTATTTCAAAATCACTTTGACTTATCAAGAATTTATCAATATTACAAAACTTTTAGTACAAACTAAACCATATTTTAATCCAGATTTTTATGAGTATTACTTATTATATATTTTGAATTCAATCAAACCTTTGTGTTTTGATGTACTTAAATCAAAAAAATATATCCAACATATCAAAAAACAACCATCTTTGAATTTTGCTATTACCAAAAAAGAATTATTGATAATTTCACTAGAAATACCAATTTGTAATTGGCTTGGAGCATTAAATAATGATATTATAAATAAAGCAAAAGAATTAAATATTTATGAGCATACTTTGGACACAGGTGTTTGTTCACAAAGTGTAATTCAAGATGGTTTTAGTGGAAAAAGTATTGGTGAGGAAATAACTAAGAGGAAATTAAAGTTTATAGATGATAAAATATTATCATAGAATAGTTGGAGCTAACAATGGAAAAAAAATATAGATTAGTTACTAGAAGTGATATGGACGGATTGGTGTGTGCGACATTGCTTAAATATATAGGAATTATTGATGAAATCACCTTTGTACATCCAAAAGATATGCAAGATGGAAAAATTCCAATTACATCAAGGGATATAACTACAAATTTACCTTATGTTGATGGTGTTTATCTAGCATTTGATCACCATTTGAGTGAAACTATAAGAAATGAAAAAAGGGAAAATCATATAATCATACCTACAGCTCCTAGTGCGGCAGAAGTTGTATATCAATATTATGGTGGAGATATTAGCTTTCCTCCATATTTCCGACCTATGATGGATGCGGCAAATAAAGCTGATGCTGCTGATTTTAGTAAAGAAGATATACTAAATCCTCAGGGGTGGGATTTACTAAGCTTTTTGATGGATAGCAGAACAGGACTTGGTAGATTTAGGGAGTTTAGAATATCAAATTATCAGCTTATGATGGATTTGATTGATTATTGTGCTGAGCATACAATCGAAGAGATTATGAAGCTTGCTGATGTTAAAGAAAGAGTTAAATTGTATGATAAATATCAAGATGATTTCAAAGAACAACTCAAAAAAACATCTAAAGTAGTAGATAATCTAGTAATCGTGGATTATAGAAATGAAGAGATTATTTATCCAGGTAATAGGTTTATGATTTATGCACTTTATCCTCAAACAAATATTTCTATGCATATTATTTGGGGTAGGGAAAAACTAAATACAGTTTTAGCTATTGGACATTCTATAATAAATAGGACTTGCAAAACTAGTGTTGGAGAGTTGATGCTACAATATGAAGGTGGCGGTCATGAAAAAGCTGGAACTTGCCAAATAGATAATGATAAAATTGACTCAGTGATGAACGAAGTTATTGAGACAATAGTTAAAAATGGATAATCCCCCACAACAATTTATGTAGGGGAAGTAAATAGACTTTATTCGACTGTTACTTTCAATTGCATTTCTGGATGTATTGCGCAATAGATATCAAAATTGCTTTTTGCTTTTATTGTTACAATTGCATCTTGACCAGATGATTGCATACCAGTATCAAATTCATTTAACATATCGTCTGTATAAGCATTATGTGCAAATGGGTCAGAGTTTTTTAGTCTTAATGTATCACCAACTTTAACTTTAATCGCAGATGGAATAAATTTTCTTCCTAGTTGGTCTATAGTATGTTCAGCTGCAAATAAAGGTGCTATTAATACACTGGCTAGTATTGTTGTTATCAAAATTTTTTTCATTTTTTTCCTTTGTTTTATTTGTAATTTGACTTTTTATCACTATAATCTATTTCTTGACCAATTTCTTGGTATCTTTTGTAATAATATCTTACAAATTCTTCTATATCTTTTTCAAGTGGTAAATATATATCATTTTCTTTTTTGGCAAAGTTTTTCAAAAATTCCCAAGCATCATTTTTTTGCATATAACAAATACTAAGGTCTTTGTATGTTTTGAAATACCATTGTTTTAATAAATCTATTGTCTCTTTTGTTTGTGTGATAGTAAGCTTTTTTGTATCTTTGTCAAATATTAGTATTTGGCTATCAAATAAGCCTTTGAGATGGATTAGACCTTCACAATAATATGGTAATACTTCACCCACTTGTTGCCACCCAATAAGTGTCACAGCTCTTTTGATAATATCATGTATAACATAGGGCATAAGGTATGATTCTTCATCATTTAATAAAAAGCTTACAATCCCACCTGTAGTAGCTTTGAACTCTTCAATGTTTTTGAAATTTCCTGTACGATTCATCACTGATTCGCTATCTACATCACACCATAAAATATGTCCAAATTCATGACCAATAGTAGATATATCATAAACTTTATGCCAAATATCTGGTTTTGAAAATATTACAACTCTTTCGTCTTTTAAGAACTCATCCCCAAAAATTTCACTATGAAGTTTTAAAAATGGTTTTGCACGAGTTGATTGGAGTATTTCATCGCTAAAAGCGAATATCTTTTTACCAAGCTCGTTTGATACTACTTCATCATTTGGTACAACTTGAGCTGAGAACATTCCATTTAATCCAGCTCCAAAACTCATAGCAGGGCGTCCAATAAAAAGCATAGTTTTATCTATACTTTGAATGGTGAGGTTGTAAATATTTTCATTTTTTATTTCCAAATCATTGTACAGTTTTATAAAAGCTGATTTTGTAATTCGAGCTCTTGAGTTTTCTAGTGACTTTGGATTGGAAAGTCTTATATCCCATTCTAATGCTACAGCTTTTCTAAAATGGTCTTCATAATATTCTAGTGGATGACCTATTTGGATAGGTGTTTTTATCTTCATCCATGCTCTATCTACATCTGCCCATTTTAATACAAGTGTATCTGTTTTATCCTCGCTTAATGCTTGTACAATAGCTTGGAAGTATAATATATAATCCCATTTTTGGTTATACACATCATCTTCAAGTTCAATAAGTGTATCTACTAAATCCTCCATTAAATCTATTACATAAGTTACTTCATTTTTAAATGCTTTTATATATGGCAAGGAAGAATACACACCATTTTCTACTTTTAGGACAGAATAACATCTATCAGCTATTTCACCATAGTGTCCTAAATCAAGAAGTTCATTTGCTTCTAAAAACTGGAAAACTTTTTGGTCATCTTTATTGAACTTTTCTAGTAGTTGTTTATTCATTTGGTGAATTATTGTTTTTGTCCAAATTGGTTGCCATGAGCTAAATGCACGACCTATATTGTAAACACCTTCAAATAAACTTCTGTAAAATGGAGTAAAAAGGTTGTTTGTTTTGATAAAATCAATTGTTCTTTTGTGCTCTGTGTGCCAATATTCTTTTACAAATTCATATGCTTTTAAATCAAGTGATTCGATTTGAGTTTCATTAAAGTCTCTTTTTTTGAGCATTTGTACTAGTGCATCACTTCTAAGGCTTATAAGCCTTGTAATAAGAGCCAATCTAACCTCATCGTTGATATCACCTAAGTCTAAGTATTGTGAAAAAGAATCTATAATCTCTAGTTTGTCAAGTTTGCTATTTTCAAGGTATTCAAATAATTTACTCTTTTCATCTTTTTCAATGCTTAGATACTCGTATAATATGTTTAAATCTTTGATAAATTGTTCCATTATAGACTCTCATCACATCTTGTAATATCAGCTCCAAGAGCGTTTAATTTACCTTCTAAATCTTCATACCCTCTATCTAGGTGGTAAATTCTATGAACATTTGTTTCACCACTTGCTATCAAACCAGCTAAAACAAGGGCTGAGCTAGCTCTTAAGTCTGTAGCCATTACATCAGCACCAAAAAGTTCTTTTCCGCCGTTTATGGTGGCAATAGAGCCGTTTAAATGTATATCAGCACCCATTCTAAGAAGTTCACTCACATGCATGAAACGATTTTCAAATAATCTTTCATCAATTATACTAGTTCCATTAGCTATCAAAGCCAATGCCATAAATTGTGCTTGCATATCTGTTGGAAAGCCTGGGTATTCGGTAGTGATTAGATTTATTGGTTTTATTTTCTTTGCAGGGAGGATTGTGACACTTGATTGAGTTTTTTCTATACCAAATCCCATCTCTTTTAGTTTGTATAATATTGATTCTAGGTGTTCTGGTATGACTTTGTTTATAGTGATTTGTGAGTTTGTTATAGCACCTGCACATAGATAAGTACCAGCTTCTATTCTATCTGGAATAATACTAAAGTTTTGAATATCTATTAGTTCTCTATTTCTTCCAGTAATTACTAGTTTATCTGTACCAATTCCTTTTATTACTACACCAGAATTACTTAGTACTTCACAAAGTTGCACTACTTCTGGCTCTTTTGCTGCATTTATAATAGTTGTTTCACCATCAGCCAAAGCTGCAGCCATAACAATATTTTCAGTTCCTGTTACAGTAACTTTATCAAATACAATTTTTGCACCTTTTAATGGACCGTCAGTTGTGGCATATATATATCCAGCTCTGATTTCAATATGAGCACCCATAAGTTCTAGTGCTTTTAGATGTAAATCAACTGGGCGTTGTCCTATGGCACATCCTCCAGGAAGTGACACTTCACAATGTCCAAAACGAGCTAGTAATGGACCTAAAACCAAAATAGAAGCTCTCATTGTTTTTACTATATCGTAAGTTGCCGTTGTTTTATCTAGTTTTATAGTAGAAATCTTTGCAATATTTTTATCTAAAGAATATTGAGCACCAAGCATTTCAAGTAGTTTTAATAAAGTTTTTATATCAGCAACATCTGGAAGATTTGATATAGTCATTTCATTTCTTCCTAGAATTGTAGCTGCCAAAAGTGGAAGAGCTGCGTTTTTTGCTCCTGCTATATCGATATTTCCACTTAATGGTTTTTTAAGCTGATTGATTTTTAAATATTTCAAAAGTTTTCCTAATAGTTTTTTCTATTCTAACATAAATTGAATAAAAAAAATATTTTATAATTGATGTATCGGTGATTATTTTACTCTTTCAAGTTCCTCTTTTAAAGATTGTTCTATATCAAATCAAGAGTTTAGTTAAATTTGTTCTAAATTCTCAAAACCTGGAAGCATTTTACCTTCAAGAAGTTCCAAACTAGCTCCGCCACCTGTAGAAATGAAACTTATATTTTCACTTTCTCCTGCTAGGTTTGCAGCACTTGCAGTATCTCCGCCACCAACAATACTATACGCATAAGTATCCGCTATAGCATGTGCAATTCTAAATGTACCTTTGCTAAATCTATCTATTTCAAATATTCCCATAGGTCCATTCCAGATGATTGTATTTGACAATCCAATAGCCTCTTCAAAAAGTTTTACAGTAGCAGGTCCTATATCAACCGCCATAAAAGACTCTAATAAATCTTGAACAGGGACAATTCTTATATCTATAGGGTGTTGAATATCATTGGTAATTACCACATCTACAGGTAAATAAATATTCACTTTTGCTTCTTTGGCTGTTTTAAGTATTTTTAAAGCCTCTTCTAAATATTCATCCTCAATTAAAGAGTTTTGCATATTGTTTCCTAAAGCTTTTAGGAAAGTGTTTGACATTGCACCACCAATGATAATTTTATTTACTTTTGGGATAATATTATTCAAAAGTGTGATTTTTGAAGAGACTTTCGCACCACCAATAACTAAACAAATTGGCTCTACTGGTTTAAAAAGTGCTTTTGAAAAAGCATCAATTTCTCTTTTGAGCAAAAATCCAGCTACTTTTGTAGGGACAAATTTTGTAATGCCTACTGTTGAACTATGTGCTCTATGACTTGTTCCAAAAGCATCATTAACAAACACATCACATAAAGATGCTAATTGTTTTGAAAGAGTTTCATCATTTTTTGTTTCTCCTGCATAAAATCGTATGTTTTCAAGCAAAAAGATTTGTCCATCTTGAGCATTGTCTATTATTGTTCTATCTCTTAAAAAGTCTTCCACCAAAGTCACTTCTTTATCAAGTAATCTTTCACATCTTTTTATAATATGTTTCAAAGACAAATCCTCATTATAACCATTTTTTGGTTTTCCTAAATGAGTGACCAAAACAATTGTTTTAGCTTTATGATCAATACAGTAATTGATAGTATGCAAAGCTTCTTTGATACGATTGTCATCTGTTATATTGTGATGTGAATCAATAGGTACATTAAAATCAACTCTTATCAAAATTCTTTTGTCTTTAATCTCTACATCTTTTAAAGATTTTACTTTTTGCATTTGTTCAATATTGGTTAACATCTACTTATCCTTTGTCTTTTCTGAATTATACTATACAATCTTTAAATCACATATTGATTACAAAATAAACCAAAGTATATCTATCTTTAGTTTATCAAGTTTATTGTAACATTGGTATTTTTTTATTTGGTGATTATTCTAGTGTCTGACTTATTTATTGTAAGTTTGTTACTAGCTTATAAAGAAGAAATGTGTTGAATCCCTATAGAGTAAGAAAAAGTCCTACTCTTATAGTATTGAAGGGGTATAACAAAACTTATAACCTCTTCTTCTAATAGTTTCTATAAAGTTTTTTCCTATTTTTTTGTCCAACTTATCTCTGATGTTGTTGATTGAAACTTCTACAACATTGGGTGACACATATTCAGGTTCTTCCCAGATAGCATTTAATATAGTATCTTTTGATATAACTCTATTTTGGTTGAGTGCAAGATATGAGAGAATACTAAAAGGTTTACCTTTGATATCTAGTTCTTTATTGTTATATCTTACTTTTTGAGAAAACTTATCTATAGTAAATGCTCCAATACTGATAGTATCATCTATAGGTTGTTTTAGTCTAGTTTTAATTCTTAGTAATACTATATCTATGTCAAAAGGTTTTTTTATAAAGTCATCAGCACCACATTTGAGAAATCTTATCTCTGTGTCTTTAGCTTTATCTTTAGAAAGTATTACAAAAGGAATTCTTAGTTTTTTGGACATTTTTGAAACATATCTCTCATATTCATCCAAGCTAAGAGGCTCTTCATATTGGATTAAAAATAGGTCATAATCTCTTGATATCATATAGTTATATGAATCTTCAATATCAATGCATTCATCAATAATATAGTCACTTTTTCTGTTTAAGTCGTTTATAGTTTTTTGTGTTAGTCCGATTGACAATATTCGCATTAGTTATTTACCTTAAAATCATTTTTGTATTTATATCCAATTTTCTTTAAAACTAGCTTATAAAAAATATTAATATTATTAATTTTATCTATAAATATGAACTGTATATCTTAAAAATGTTACAATTTGTAATACTATTTAAGTTTTATATAAGATTAATATGTTACAATGAAAAAAAGAGGCCTTAGATTAAGCTTCTTTTAAGATTAAATAGGAGAAGAAATGAATGAAGACATAAATTTAGTAAATCCAACCAAAGGTGATGCAAAAGGCATCTACAATCTGATAAAAAACTCAAAACCTCTTGATTTGAACTCACAGTATCTCTATCTTTTACAAACAACATATTTTAGTGATACTTGCATAGTTGCAAAGGTTGATGATAAGGTGATAGGATTTGTTTCTGGTTTTATTCATCCAAAAGATGAAAATATATTTTTTGTGTGGCAAGTTGCGGTTGACTCTACTTATAGAGGACAAAATATCGCATTTAAAATGCTAAGAGAACTTTTTGGCAAAAAACAATTATCAAACATAAAATATATCCACACAACCATATCACCATCAAATATAGCTTCACAAAAAGTATTTGAGAAGTTTGCAAATGAATTTGAGTTTGACAAAGAGATAAGTATATTTGCAACAAAAGAGGATTTTGATGATGCTCACGAAGATGAGCTACTATATATGATGAAACCAAAAGTAAATGTTATAAAAGGACTATAAGATGAGAGTATTTGAAAATTATGAATCGGTAGTAAGAGGGTATATTAGAAGTTTCCCTACAATTTTTGCTACAGCAAAGGGTGCTATATTGACTGATGAACAAGGCACGGAGTATATAGATTTTTTTGCAGGTGCTGGAACGCTTAATTATGGACACAATAATCAAAAAGCAACAGATGCTATGATAGAGTATCTACAAATTGATGGGCTTGTGCATGGTTTGGATATGGCTACAACTGCAAAAAAAGCTTTTATGGAGAAATTCATAGAGACTATACTAAAACCAAGAAATTTAGAATATAAGCTTCAGTTTACTGGACCAACTGGTACAAATGCAGTAGAAACTGCACTAAAGCTTGCAAGAATGGTAAAAGGGCGTTCTAATATAGTATCGTTTACAAATGGCTATCATGGGCTTTCGCAAGGCTCATTAGCAGTTACTGGAAACAACTTCTATAGAGATGAATCACATATTAGTAGATCAAATGTGACATTTATGCCGTTTGATGGATACTTTGGTGAAGATATGGACTCATTAGTGGTTTTTAAAAAATATCTTGAAGATGGGAGTAGTGGACTTGACCTTCCAGCTGCTGTAATACTAGAAACTGTACAAGGTGAGGGTGGTATCAATGTAGCTTCAAAAGATTGGCTTAAAGGGATAGAGGCTCTTTGTAGAGAATTTGATATTTTACTTATTATTGATGATATACAAGTAGGTAACGGAAGAACTGGGGAATTTTTCTCTTTTGAGTTTGCTGGGATTAACCCAGATATTATAACACTTAGTAAATCAATTGGTGGAGGACTTCCAATGGCATTGGTACTTCTTAAACCAGAGCTTGACCAATGGAAACCAGGAGAGCATACAGGTACTTTTAGGGGTAATAATCTTGCTTTTGTAGCTTCAACTCATCTTCTTGATTATTGGGATAATGATGATTTGGCAAATGCTATTAAATATAAAGAAGAAGTTTTGAAAAAAAGACTTGAAAAAATTGCCTCAAAATATCCTGAATATGAGATGAGTATAAGAGGAAGAGGGCTTGTATATGGTTTGGAAATCAAAAGTGATAGTAGTGTAGCAGGTGAAATTTCAGCTAAAGCATTTGAAAATGGGCTTGTGATTGAAACATGTGGTTCAAGTGGGCAGGTAGTGAAATTTTTGCCACCTCTTACTATAGATGAGGAGACTCTAAATGCTGGTCTTGATATATTAGAATCTGCAATGGAAGATGTTATAAAAGAGAAAAAAGAAAGACTAACGAAGGAATTTTAATGATAGTAAAAGATATAAAAGATATTATAGGCACAGATAAAGAAGTACACGCAAAAGATGGACAGTGGATAAGTAGAAGAATGCTTTTAAAAAGTGACAATATGGGCTTTTCATTTCATGAAACTATCATCAAAGCTGGTACAAAAACACATATTCACTATCAAAACCATTTTGAAGCAGTCTATTGTGTATCAGGCAATGGGAAGATAGAAGATTTATCTTCTGGAAAAATTTATGATATATTTGATGGTGTAATGTATGCCCTTGATAAACATGATGACCATAATCTTTATGGTGGAAGTGAAGATATGAGACTTATTTGTGTTTTTAATCCTCCTATTGTAGGGACTGAAAATCACGATGAAAATGGTGTTTATCCAATCTTATCAGAATAATTTTATCAAAATAGTAGTACAAAATAAACTATATGGGTTTAAAATGGATATAAAAGTACTACTATTTATACCCTCAAATTCTCTTTATTGTATTGTAAGCTTACTAATCACATCCTACTTAAATCATATTACAAAATAGTTTCATAATATAATCATTCTTTAATCCAATATTCAAGAAAAATATAGGATAATTATGATAAATGAATACTCATTCACAAAGGAGAAGATTATGAAGGATGTAATTTTAGAACAATTTGGAGTATCAAGACGAGATGCTATTAAACAATTAGGTGCATTGGGATTACTTACGACAACTTCAGCAAGCACACAAATAGAAGCTTCGGTATCTTCAAAAGCAAATAATGCAAAAATAGTTATTGTTGGAGGAGGAGCTGGAGGAATATGTGTAGCTGCTAGACTTTGTAGAGCAATAAAAAATCCAAATATAACTATTATTGAACCAAATGACAAGCATATTTACCAAGCTGGACAAACATTGGTTGGTGGAGGTATTAAAAAAGCTTCACAACTTGTAGTTGATGAGGAAAGTTTAATCCCATCAAAAGCAAAGTGGATACAACAAAGTGTAAAAAATTTAGATCCAGATATACAAAAGATAGAGTTAAATAATGGAGAAATAGTTGAATATGATTATCTAGTTTTGTCTCCTGGGATGCAATATGATTGGGGAAAAATAGAAGGGCTAGCAAAAGATGATATAGGGAAAGATGGAATCCACTCTATATATACACTAGAAGGGTCTACAAAAACTTGGGCTATGATACAAGAGTTTGCAAAAACAGGTGGCAATGCATATTTTTCACATCCAAGTACCCCTATCAAATGTGGTGGTGCACCAAAGAAAATCATGTATTTAACAGATGCTTATTTAAGAAGACAAAAAGCTAGAGATAAAGCAGTGCTTACTTTTTGTCCAGCAAGTAAGAGTATGTTTACGGTCCCAGAATTTGATAAAGCCATTTATGAACAGTTTCATGCTAGAGATATGAAATATAATATGGGTCATGATTTGGTCAAAGTAGATAAGTATAAAAAAGAAGCAACTTTTGCATATGAAGTACAAAGGCAAGGTGAATGGGATGACCTTTTGGAAGAATATGAGATAATCAAAGAGATTGAATATATAACACAACCTTATGATTTTTTGCATGTGACGCCACCTATGAGTGCGCCTGATTTCCTAAAAAGTTCTAAAGTTATTTATAATCAAGGAAGTTCTGCTGATTTAAAGATGATTAATGCTGATAAATATACATTACAGCATCAAAGTTATAAAAATATATTTGCATTAGGCGATGCTTTGGGTACTCCATTTTGTAAAACAGGTGGAAGTGTAAGAAAACAAGCCCCTGTTTTGGTACAAAACTTACTTGATGTTATAGATGGCAAAGAACCAATTGCAAAATTTGATGGATATACTGTATGCCCAATTATTACAGGATATGGTACAGTAATGCTTGCAGAGTTTGATTATACAGGAAGACCTACACCTATAGTACCACTTGACCCTACTCAAGAGCGATGGATATGGTGGATGTTAAAAGTTTATATGCTTGAGCCTATTTATTTTTATGGAATGATGAGAGGAATTATGTAAATTAATAGCTCAATCCAAAGTGGTTGAGCTAATTTTACTAAGTATTTAGTTGGAAAATTTTTTGTTTATGATGGTATATAAAATTATCGCTGAAACTAAAACGATAGATGAGGTTATCATCCCCATAGTAAGCCAATTAGTTCCCATTATAAAACCTATATGAAAATCAGGTTCTCTAAAGAATTCAGCTATTATTCTTCCTATTGAATATAATATTCCATATAAAAGTGCAAGTTCCCCATTAAATTTTTTCTTATTTCTATACCAATAAAGGATAATAAAGACTATCAGCCCTTCAAGTATTGCTTCGTATAACTGAGATGGGTGTCTAAGGATTGAGCCAACATATATCCCCCAAGGCATTTCAGTAGCTCTTCCTATAAGTTCTTGATTTAAGAAATTCCCAATTCTTCCAAATATATATCCTAGCGGAATGGCGATAACAGCGATATCACTCATATACCAAAAAGAAATTTTGTGTTTTTTACAATATAGATATGTTGCTATTATAAATCCTATAATAGCCCCATGATAGCTCATCCCACTAATTCCTGCATACATACCATCTATGAATGGGTTGAAGATTTGCCAAGGGTGAGTCATATAATACCAAGTGTTTTTGTCATATATGATGACATATCCAAGCCTAGCCCCAAGTATCACACCTATTTCAGCCCACCAGATATATCCATCAAACATATCTTCTTTGATAGGGAGTTTATCTTTTTTGACAATATACTTAGCTACCATTATGGCAACAATTAAAGCTGTTGCATACATTAGCCCATACCAAAAAACAGGCAACGAGCCTATATGAAAAGCTACTGGGTCAAATGTATTGTAAATATTTTGCCAATTATTCAATGGATTCCTTTTTGGGAGCTTATGAGTGACTTAGGTACTGAGTCTTAAAACCTCAGTACCTTAGTACTTCCTCAACGCTTCAGCTATCAACTCTATCGGATTTTTAAACACTACATCCACGCCTGCTTGGTGAAGTGAATTTGTGATTTGCATTCTACAAGCACTACATTCTGCACTTACTATTTGTGCTTTTGTTTCTTTTATCATAGCTGCTTTTGGAAGTCCTGCTGCGACTGCAAAATGGTATTTTTCACTCTGCATTGTAACACCACCAAATCCACAACATCTGTTTGGGTCACTCATTTCTTTTAGAACATAATTTTTTGAGATAAGCTCTCTCGGTTCTTTGTGTATTCCTTGCATTTTTTTAGCATGACATGGGTCATGGTAAGTTACAAGGTCATCAAATCTTTTACCTTTTTTCTCTAAAAGTTCTTTTAAATTCGTTTTTTTAGCTAGATACTCTGTAGCCATATATATCTTTGGTGCTATTTTCTTCGCTCTCATCAGCCAATCTGGTTGGTCATGGAGATAGTGTTCCCAATCTATCTTTATCATAGCACTACAAGTTGCTTCTGGTATTATGATGGCTTCCACTTCATCTATCCATTTTTCAAAATATTCTATATTTTGTTTGACCAAATAATCAACAGTGTCAAAATCACCAGTAAAATATGCAGGTGCTCCACAACAAAGCTGTTTTTTAGGGATAAATGCGTTTATTTTAAGCTCTTTTAGTATATCTACCAAGCTATCACCTATATTTGTATAGCTATAATTTGCCATACATCCTATAAATATGGCTACTTTTTTATCCCCATGATTATCTATGTTTTCAGCATATTTATTCAAAAATGATATTCTTTTTGCAAATGGCAAAGCACGATTTTTGATAAGAGGTAAACCTAAATCAAATCTTGCAACAGCACTTTGTTTTGCTTCGTTTATTTTGATACCACATGTTTGAAATACCCATCCAAATTTTGCAGCAATATCCATGATAGTTCTATTTCTAAGAAGCCAAAAAAACGCTCTTTTATACCATGCAATACCATATTTTTTAGCTATATCGCTTCTTACTTGCTCTATTATCATATCTGTTGGTAGGTCATTTGGACAAGCTTCTACGCAGTTGGTACACAAAAAACAGCTTTCAAAAATATCTTTTGCATTTCTATCAAGTTCTAGCTCACCTCTTTTGTAAGCCCCCAATAAATCTATGAAACCCCTAGGACTAGTGGTCTCGTCTTGGTTTATATTAAAAATAGTACATACAGGTTTACATTTACCACACTTGATGCAATCATCACTTATAGCTGTAAAATCAAAAATTTCATTGTTCACTAAAATACCTTAAAGTTGTTTATAAAGTGTGATAATATACTAAAAAAAGGGTTAAGAGAAGTTTAATAAAGTTATAAATAGCCAAAGATTAAACCCTACAAAAGAAGCTTCTACTATCCTAAAAGCTATAACTGACCAAATGGCATAAATAGACAAAGCAATATATGGGATTATAAAGTACAAAGAAGCAAAAAGTTCAATTGTAGGTATTTTGAAATCAAGCCACATGAGTATATAGCTATCAAATATATCACCAAATCCTACAAAATGCAACAATAATGAAAGTGGATAAAAAGCAGTAAATACAAGACTTAAAAAAGGTGACAAAAGCTGATAAAGTGATACTGCACCAAAGAAATATTGGGTTATTGGATTTACTGCTAAATATATCCAAAAATTAAATAAAAAAAACAATAGGTATTTATTGATGTTTTGATAGTAGGTTAAAAATAAAAATATATAAAAAACTCCAGCTACAGAAAACCATAAAGAAACAGAAAAAATATATTCATTGAAAAAAGTTAATATAAATAAAACTGTAATAAAAAGTGTTTCAAAAGATAAAATTTTTATATTACTTCTAAGCATTATAACACCAAATACAAACATAATAAATGAGCGTAAAAAAGAAGCAACCAAATCTATCAAAATGAGATAGCAAAATAAAATAAATATTGTTACAAGTAAAATATCATATTTTTTATTTCTGTATGGTAAATATTTTTGATGAATTGGTGAATATAATGTATTGAAAATAAAGTACATAATAACACTCAATACCCCCAAATGATAGCCACTAATAGCTATTAAGTGACTCATTCCATATCCATTGAAAAATTCTCTTAATTCTTTAGACGGAGGGACTGCCAAAAACAAAGCATTATAGAGCATACTCATAGTTTGGTTTTGATGCTGAGCTGATATTTGACTACTTAAAAAAGCAGAAATTGAGAAGTTATTATTATCTAGTTTTTCAATACCAAAACTTTTGGTTAGAAATCCACTTAAATAATCTTGAAAAGTTATATCATGAGTGATTAATGTAATTTGTATATTGTCATTTTGAGCCAAATTTTCTTTAGAAGATGTAAACACTTCAAAATTAGGAGTCTTGAGCCTTAAAATATTTTGATTTTCTTTATGGTATATATTGATAACAGTTGCCCCAGTCTCATGCAAAATATCATTTTTGAACTCTAAATAGTCAAGATATTTAGAATATAAATTTAAAGAAAACAATATACCTAATATCATTATTAAATAGAGCCATTCGATTCTATCTCTTAGAAGAGTTTGTGAGTCTAGCAATTTATTTTTCCCTTGTTAATAGTAAGTAGTGAATAAGAACACAAGATTACTCACAAAGAGTGTTTTGTACAAAATTTAGTGAATAAATCTAAGACAAGCCCGACTGAAGTCGGGAATCCTTAGTACCTTATTGATTTTTCAACAACTTCGCAGCTTCCTTCGCATGATAAGTAATAATAATATCAGCCCCAGCTCTTTTAAAAGATATCAGTGTTTCCATCATTACTTTTTCATAGTCGATAAGTCCTGCATTTCCAGCATTTTTTAGCATAGCGTATTCACCACTTACATTATAAACAGCTAGAGGAAGATTTGTGTTGTTTCTTATGTCTCTTATGATATCTAGGTACGCTAATGCTGGTTTGACCATAAGTATATCCGCACCTTGAGCTTCGTCTTCTATTGACTCTTGTATTGCTTCTAGGCGGTTTGCTGGGTTCATTTGGTAGGTTTTTCTATCTCCAAAGCTTGGTGTACTTTCTGCCACATCTCGAAATGGTCCATAATAGCTACTTGCAAATTTGGTACTGTAGCTCATGATAGGTAAATTTTCAAAGCCGTTTGCATCAAGTGCAGTTCGCAAGGTTTCTATGATACCATCCATCATTCCACTTGGTGCTATCATATCAGCCCCAGCTCTTGCGTGAACCAAAGCTTGTTTTGCTGAAATTTCTAGTGTGGCATCATTGTTTACTGTACCAGTTTTTGGGTCTAATATCCCACAATGTCCATGGTCTGTGTATTCACAAAAGCATAAATCTGTTGCTACCATAAAATGTGGATATTCTTTTTTGATGGCTTGTATGGTTCTACTTATTATACTATGGTCACATAGACATTCACTTCCTACAGAGTCTTTGACATCTGGTATTCCAAAAAGTATAATAGAATGAATTCCCAAAGAATCTAGCTCTTTACACTCTTTTACTATTTCATCTATGCTCATTTGAAAAACACCAGGCATTGAAGAAACTTCTTTTTTGATACCGCTTCCTTCTTTTACAAAAAGTGGATATATAAAATCATTAGTTGATAGGGTGGTTTCTTGTACTAGTTTTCTTAAAGTTTGGTTAATTCTTAGTCTTCTAAATCTTTTAAACATATTATTTACCTTTTTTTGCTACTATTATACCTTATAAAATATTAAAGGTTAAAAAAATATATGAGTATAGAAGTATCAAATATAGCAAATCTACCTACAAAACATGGAAAATTTTTAATCAAAGCATACAAAGATGGTTGTCAAGAACATTTAGCAATTATGAGCCAAAATTTCAATAATTTAGATAATCCATATGTGAGAGTTCATTCAGAGTGTTTAACTGGTGATACATTGGGAAGTTTGAAATGTGATTGCCAAAATCAGCTTAGTTTGGCTTTGGAATTTATTGCAAATGAGGGCGGATTGATTATCTATCATAGACAAGAAGGTAGAAATATAGGACTAGTAAACAAAGTAAATGCCTATGCTCTTCAAGATAGAGGAAGAAATACAGTTGAGGCAAATTTAGAGCTTGGTTTTGATGAAGATGAGAGAGATTATAGTATCGTAAAATTTATTTTGAATGATTTGGGTGTAAAAAAAATGAAATTAATTACAAATAACCCTAAAAAAATAGAATATATTTCATCAATTGGGATTGATATAACTGAGAGGATTCCTGCAATTACAAAGGTAAATGAGTATAATAAAGATTATCTTGATACCAAAAAGTGTTGTATGGGACACCTTTTGTAGTATCTAAAAAGTAAAATCTAAAATCTAAAATCTAAAAAGTAAAGAGAACAATGGACGACTTACAACACATGATTCACGACTCACAATTCACGGACAAGTGTGAAACATTTATAAAGCTTCTTCAACAATGGGGGAAGGTGCATAATCTTAGTGGGTCACTTGATAGAGGCTCTATTGAAGCAAATATTGAAGATTCTATATATCCTTTGGGATTTGTGGAGGATTTTGGTAGTTTTTTAGATGTTGGTACTGGGGCTGGGTTTCCTGGATTGATAATTGCAATGGCAAGACCAGAGGTTGTGGGGTATCTTATAGAGCCTCGTGCAAAAAGAGTGGCATTTTTGCATTTTGTGAAGTCAACTCTGAAGCTTGATAATTTAACCATTTTGCAAAAACGAGTGGAAGATGTAAACTTAGATATTGAGATTGATTTGATTACCTCAAGGGCTGTTACAAATACTAAGTTGCTTTTGGATATAACTAAACATCTATCAAATAAAAATACAAAATATCTCTTTTATAAAGGTAGTATTGTAGAGAGTGAGATAGAAGGGCTTGGCATTAAAAACCAAAAAATAGTAGAATATGGTGATAGAAAATATTTATATTTTTAATATATGGTTTTAAACATAAAGGATAATTAAATGATTTGGAAAGTATTGGTATTTATTTTTATATTGGTTTTAGTTTATTTGGTGTTTTTTAGAAAAAAAAGAATCAGTAACAATAGTACCAACAACAACAAAAAAGATGAAATAGCAGATACATTGATAGAGTGTAATACTTGTGGCATTTATATAACAAAAGATGAATCAATCTTAAGTAATGGAAAATATTTTTGTTCAAAAGAATGTATGAATAAGTAAAATCTAACATCTAAAATCTAAAAAGGAAAAGAGATGATATTAATTGGTGATGAAATTGTTTCTTGTGAGTCAATATGTAGAATATCTAAAATAGATGATATTAAAAGTACAAAACCCAATAGCACAATTATATTTGATTTTAATGTAGATATTATGACTTATTGTAAAAACAATGGTTTACAGTATGGGGTTATTATCTCAACTATAAAAGAAGCAATTTATGCAAATGCTCTAAAGGCTAAATATATTGTAGCTGATATTACTCTAGCATCAAAGGTACAAAAAGTAGCACAAAATTATATGTTTGATTCAAGAGTTTTGGCTATAATAGAAGATAGTGATCAAATAGAGCAAGTGGCTTTATTTGAGATAGATGGGGTTATTCTATCTCATCTTTTATAAAGTCTCTTGATGGTCTTCCTACATGGTATCCTTGTAGGAAATCAACACCTAGAGCTTTCAATGTATTTACAATATCTTCATCCTCTACAAATTCAGCAACAGTTTTTATTTTTAGCTCTTTAGCAAGTGTCAAAATACTTTGTACAAATGCACGGTCTTTTGCATCTTTATTGATATTTATAATAAAATCACCATCAATTTTTAGGTAATCTATAGGAAACTTTTTGATATAGTGAAAACTAGAGAAACCAGAACCAAAATCATCTATTGCAAATTGAAAACCATCAAGTTTTAAATTAAATACAAACTTTTCAAGTAAAGAAAAGTTTTTTACAGTTTCTCTTTCGGTAATTTCAAAAACAATTTTACTTTTATCTATATTATACTTATTTACTAAATTACCCAATTGTTGTGTATAATCACCAATTACTAATGACTTTGGAGAAAGATTGATAAATAAAATTCCTTGGTATCTTTCAATTTGTATCTTTCTAAAAGCTTGTTCAACTACTATTAAATCCATACGATGGATTAAGCTCATACTTTCAGCCACTTCTATAAAATCAGCAGCTGTTGTCAAATGTCCATCAATTTCAATTCTCATCAAAAGTTCATGTATTTGAATTTTGTCATCAAATGAGTTTTGAATAGGTTGGAAAAATGGTATAATTTTATTGTTTGATATGGCTTCTAGTAGTAAAGATGATTTTTCTTTTTGCTCTTTTACAATGGAAAGTATATCATTTTCTGAAGGGAATTTAATTGTGTTTTTTCCCTCTTCTTTTGCTTTATACATCATACTATCAGCTATAATAAATAACTCTTTTTGTGTGGAGGCATGTTGTGGATATACTGAAATCCCAATAGATACAGTCATTTTGATTTTTGTACTATCTGGATTTAGCATTTCAAAGTCATTTACAGCTTTGGATATTCTATTGGCTGATGCCAAAGCACCATTCATATCACACTCAGGAAGTACTATAGTAAATTCATCCCCACCATATCTTGATAAAACATCTTCCTCTCTTTTTTCTCTTTGAAGTAATAGTGCAAACTCTTGAAGAAATTGATCCCCAAAAGCATGTCCATATTTATCATTAATTGGTTTGAAATTATCACAATCTATTACCATAAGTGCAAATGGATATTTATGTCTATCAGCTCTTTTTATCTCATATTCCATCATATCATTAAATACTCTTTGATTAAAAAGACCAGTCAATGGGTCATGTGCAGCGTAATATTCTAAATCATGAGTATATTTATTGATAGCTTTGATAGAACCGACAAGATTTGCCATAGTAGTTAATATAGAATCAATAACAATATGCTTAATAGGGTCTGTAACAATATCGGATTGAACACTAATTCCTACAATTCCACCTATTTTTGGAGTATCAAGAAATAAAGTTTTTGTTTGATGTTCAATTGTTTGAATTACAGAGTGTGTAATACATCTATTCATATCTGCGATATTGTGTCTAATTTTTGGGTCTACAACTTCACCAAAATGTGCATTTGTATTGATTGCTTGAAATACATATTCTTCTATTGCTTTTTTGATATATTCATCTGGTATGCCATACCAAAAAATATCTACCTCAAATCTATCATCACCAACTCTAAAAATAGTCATCAAAGAGTAAGTTTCCATTACTTTGTTTATATCAACCAATAAATCAGCAATATGAGTACGCCAATCTTTTATGATATCTGATGTGATAATAAATTTATCCAAAAGCTGAACTTCAAATTCTAATAAATCTTTGTCAACTGCTATATTTTTGAGTTGATCTGCTAATGTATCAACATTATGTAAAATTTTATTTAGTTCTTCAAATCCTAAATCAATCTCTTTTGTATTAAAGTTCTTAAAATCTTTAATTGAATTTATAGCAATTACTTTTGTATTAAATGAAGTAAGTGATTTTGAAATTTTTGATGTGGTATATCTTGATGCTACAAATGCTGCTAAAATAAATAAAGGGATAATAGTCAAGAAAAACATAATATAGTTTGTAAAAGTTTCACTAAAAATATAATTCATATCATGTCTAATATCAATAACTCCTAAAGTATCACCTATATTTACATTTGTATGACAACTTAAACATTCATGATTTGCTACTAGCGTTTTGATATTTCTTAGTGTATTGTCTTCAAATGTGCTAATATTATTCCCAGATTCAAGTGCTTTTAAAACTAAACTATCTTTTGGATATTCTTTTATAAAGCCAAATAATTCTTGTACTTTATCACTTCTATGAATATTAATAATATAGTTTGTATCGTTAAAATTTGTTTTTAGTGATGCTGTAAAGTCATTTAAATCGTCTCTACTCCAGCCTTTTTTCATTAGCTGATACATAGATGAAAATATTTGATTTGATATAATATGAGAATTTTTTATAGCTTCTTTTTGTGTTAAGGTAGTGTGTAAATATGTAGAAAAAATAAATATAATAACAAATAAAATAGTAATTAAGAACACATTTGTAGAAAAAATAAAATTTTTAAGGGTTTTGAACATCAGAACTATCCTTTTGTTTTAGATGGTTTCTTTTTATTATATAATCTTATACTAGAAGAAATAAATAAAAAGAAAATAATATCATAAAAAATATATATTATTGGTAATAAAATATGTAATCATTGAAAATTTATTAATATTTAATGATTAAGAAGTTTATTATATTCTGAAGATTTCTCTTTTAATTCACTATCTGTTCCAAATCCAACTATTTCCCCATCTTTAAATACTGCTATGTAATCAGCTGTTTTGATGGTTGAAAGACGATGTGCAATTACAAAAACTATTTTATCATTACTTATTTCATCAAGTACTTCTGTAATAATAGATTCACTTTCATTATCAAGTGCTGATGTGGCTTCATCAAAGATTATAATTTGAGGATTTTTATATAAAGCTCTTGCAATTGCAATACGCTGTCTTTGTCCACCTGAAAGATTTGTCCCAAATTCATCAAGCATCGTATGTATTCCATTATCCATTTTTGATACAAATTTTTCTGCATGGGCTAGCTTTAAAGCTTCATGAATTTTATTTTCATCATACTCTAGTCCATAAGCTACATTATTTGCTATGGTATCATTAAAGATATATATTCTTTGAGTTACAATTGATATATTTTGTCTTAAACTTTCTATATCAAAATCTTTTAAGTTTGTATTATTAATTTTAATGTCCCCAGATGTTGGGTCATAAAATCTAATAATAAGATTTACTAAAGAACTTTTTCCACCTCCACTATCACCTATCAAAGCTATTTTTTCACCTCTATGTGCACATAAGTTTATATTTTTTAGTGCTTCCTTTTCTCCATAGGATAAATTTACATTTTCAAACTGGATATTTTCTATCTCTAAAGGCATTGCTGTATCACCATTATCAATTGAATGAGATAATGCAAATATTTCATTTACTCTTTCATTTGCTGCAATTGCATTTTGCATAGAATTATATAAAGAAGCTAGTTTTTTAATCGGTGTATAAAGCATAAAAAGTGCAGTCATAAATGAGAAAAATGCTCCAACACTCAACTCTCCTTCTATGACTTCCCGACCTCCAATGATTATTACAACAGCAACAGCAATAGCACCAAGTGTTTCCATAAGTGGTGATATTAGCTCATTTGTTCTTACACCTTTCATATTAATACTAAAATAGTTTTTATTATGTTCAGCAAATTTGTCAGTTTCAATTTTTTGTGCGGAATTTGCTTTGATTATTTCTATATTGTTGAAAATTTCACTTAAATGTGTGGTAATATCAGCAATTTTTTCTTGAGATATGAAAGATAGTTTTTTCATCTTTTTAGCAAGCAAAGAAAGTGGATATATAGCAATAGGTAGCACAATAAGACCAAAAAAAGCAAGTTTTGGACTTTGAAATATAACCACACCAATTAAAGCCACAATTGTTAAAGATTCTCTTATGAGTTCAGCTATTTGAGTCGATACAGCAGTTTGAATACGATTAATATCATTTGTAATACGACTTATCAAAACACCACCATGGCGACTATGAAAAAAAGATATATCAAGAGTTAAGATATGGGTCAAAAGTTTGTCTCTAACTATTCTTATAATATCTTGACCTATAAAAGAGATATAGTAAGTTTGTATATATTTACCAAAACCTTTTGCGAAATAAAGGATTACAACAATCCAAGGTAAGATATAAAGCATTTCTAAATCTTTGTTGATAAAAATATCATCTAATACCGGCTTTATAACATAAGCCGTACCACTTGTTCCACCTGCTACGAGAATCATGCCTATTAAGGCATAGATAAATTTTCTTATATAATTTTTATAATAAGGTATGTATTGTATTAAAAGTTGTTTCATAGTGATATTTTATCTAAAGTTTAATAATTCTTTGCCAAAAGAGTTGAAATCCAAACTCTTTTATTGTCAAAAACAAAAGTATAAATCCACTCAAAGTTGAAGCAAAAGCCAGTCCAACCGCCCCAAATGGAGCAATCATAATAAGAGAAAATATAATATTGGCAATCAAAGATTTAGCTGAGATTTTAGCAGCTATTAGCTGTTTTTGGTGAGAATAAAGCCAAAGTGAGAATACTTTATTTAATCCAAATGGTAAAAGTCCTATCATATATGCAATTAAGACAATAGAAGTATTATAGGTATCCTCATTATCAAATGCACCTCTTTCAAATAAAAGCCATACGATTTCTCTGGCAAAAATAATACCTATAAGTGTAGCAATACCTAAAAGTGCAAAAAGTATCCAAAAAGATTTTCTAAGCATTAAAAGCGCTTTGTCTAAATCTTCATTTTTTATAGCTCTAGCAATTGATGGGAATAGAGCAACAGATAATGCTATAGCAAATAATGCAAGTGGAAGTTGGAATAATCTATTTGCATAATAAAGATAACTAATACTTCCACTTACCAAAAATGAAGCAAGCCAAGTATCTATAAAAGCAGAAATCTGAGCAGTTGATGAGCCAAGTGTTGAATGATAAAACTTATTATAAAACTCTTTTGTTTTAATTTTTGTTTTAATTTTCCATTTTTTCACATCGCATACAAAATTCTTAGTTAAACCTTTTTGTTTGATAGCTATAATATGGGCAATGACTTGTAAAATCCCACCAGCTATAACACCATAGCTAAGATAATATGTAATAGTGTATTCATCTAGTCCACGAGCTAATAATAGTGCAATAATCATAGCAATATTAAGGAGTGCCGTAGAAAATGCAGTTGTGGCAAAATGATTTTTGTATTGGAGTAAAGCACCCATAAAAGTCACGATAAAAATAAGAGGTAAATAATAAAAATTAATAGCAACCAAAGGAGCTGCCAAATCAACAGTGGCCTCGTCAAAACCAATAGCTATAAGTTTGGTTACAATGGATGCGAATAAAGTTACAAAAATAGAAAATAATAAAATAAATCCAGTAAAATTGACAAAAATTATTGTACTAAAACGGAGTTTATTTTTGCTTCTTGCATATGCCGGGATAAAAGCTTGTGTAAAAGCACCTTCGGCAAATATTGTACGAAATAAATTGGGTAATTTAAAAGCTATAAAAAAGATATCACTGTATATATTTGCACCTAATACTGAAGCAGTAAGTAAATCTCTTATAAATCCTAGTATCCTAGATACCAATATCCCAAAACTATTTGTAAAGAATGCTTTTATTATCATTTGATTATCTCGTAGTCATCTTTTGAATATATGACAATTTGTGGAGTATTATTATATAGACTTAAATGCCCTTTTTTGATTATGATTTGACTATTTTGTGGTGGTAGGATATCTTTGTTTTTTGCATAAAGTCTTATTGATTTGTTATTGTAATGTAAATCTCTTTTTGAATAAGTTGCCTGAAATCCTGTAATTATCTCATTTTGTAGAGAATAATTAAACAAATCACTTTTGTGACCATCAATAAAAAGAGATTTTATATCAATATTTGCATTAATTTCTTTTATATTGATAATATTTGTGATTTGTAGCTGCCCATAAAATCTACTAATTTTATCAATAGTTATATCATATACTTTGCCAACTGACAGGTTTTTTGCTTGATTATATACAAATATTGCTCTATCGTTTTGTTGTTTGATGATTGCAGAATTACCATCCTTGTATAAAATAATTACATTTTTTAGTTCTACTTGATTTGATAGAGATTCGATATTGTAAAGATTAGATATTTTGGACGAATCAATATTTTTAATTATTGTTTTTTTGATATTTGTTTTTTGGTTTGTATTAAATGAGGCAAAAATAGGTAAATGATCTGAATATCCACTTCCTTTGTGAAATCCTTTTTTGTCCATATTCCATTTCTGAATATGTCCTTTTTTATAAATATATTCTGGTTTAAAAACTCCAAATGAGTTATTTATATAGGATATGTTATCCCCATTAATTAAAGTTGATGATATTATAATAGAATCAGGAGTATTTGGGGTTCCTTTAAATTTATAGTTGTATCTTTCATAATAAGGAATTTCTAGCCAAAGATTATAATGAACAATCTCATTATTAAAACTTGAAATAGTCTCTTGTGTGATAAAGTTGCCTTTTATTGTAGTTCTTAATATATCATTAATAGCTGTTATACCTTTTGTATCATTGAGTTTTTTATCATATAAAAATGTCTGAAATTCATCATAATTAGAGTTGAAATCTCCAAGGATTATATATGGAATATTATCATTTTGTATGGAGATATGCTTGTACAAACTCTTAGCATATGGAATTCTAGCACTTTCACCTGCAGCTTTTGATCGCCAATGATTTACATAAACTTTTAGAAGTTTGTTATCTATTTTTAATGTTGCTTCTAAAATAGGTCTTGAATATGTATTTTTTGTATCTATTGGAATTGATTTTGTTTCTATTATTTCAAATTTTGAGATTATACCAAGCCCAATAGATGAAAGAGGGTTTTTGATAAAAGAATAGTATTTGTATTTTGGTGTTTGTTCCATCAGTATTAGCAATGAAGTTTCTGATTCGATTTCTTGAAGAGCTACTATATCTGCATCTAAATCATTAATAACTTTTGATATATTGGTAAGTTTTTTATCAAGAATAGTTTTATTCCAATTTGTTTTGTCTGGAATATATTCTTCATATTCTGTTTTGTCATATTGTAAATCAAAAAGATTTTCTACATTGTAGCTAGCAATTTTAAATTCAAGTGCAAACGCACTTAAATTTAATAGAAATAAAGTAAAAAAAGTTACAATTATTCTTTTCATAGACTATTGGCTACTACTAATGCCAATACTGAGAGTAACACAATACCAGCACTTTTATTGTATAGTTTATTGGCCGTAATAAATACGAGCATTAAGCTCAAAATAACAGCCGCAGCTATATCAAAAAAGTAAGTATTAAAATCTACATTAAGTGGATTTACAACAGATGCAAGACCTAAAACCATAGTAAAATTGGCAACATTGCTTCCTATAATATTGCCTATACTCATATCAGCATTATTGGATAAAGCTGCTTTTATGGAGACGACAAGTTCTGGCAAACTAGTTCCAATTGCCACCAAAAATAGACCAATTATCCATTCACTTACCCCAAAACTTTTTGCTATATTACTAGCACTATCTATCGCAAAATCAGCACCACCGATAGTAAAGATAAACCCTATTAATAATAAAGGAAGAGTTTTATTCCATTTAAAAGGCTCTTTTTGCAGTTCATCATCTATTTCTTCTACTTGATTACTTTGTATTAAAAATACCAAATAAGCAACCATTAGTATCAAAAATATAATGCCATCAAAAAAGCTAATTTTACCATCAAGACCCATAATCAAAAAGACTAAAATAGGAAATAATGCCCAAGCACTATCTTTGGCAAATATATCACGATCTGGCATAACTTTTTTTGCAAATAAAAATACAAGCCCAAGAACTAACGATATATTAAATATTACACTTCCAATTACATTTGATACAGCAATATCAGGAACACCTTTTACTGATGCACTCACACTTGCAGCCATTTCAGGTAAACTTGTACCAAAAGCTACTAAAGTAGCTCCAATTACAAATCCTGATATATTATAGTGAAGTGCAATTCTTTCGCTCTCTTTTATTACTAAATCAGCTCCATAAATAAGTGCTGCCATAGAGATGATAAATACAAAAAAATCCACTAATCATTCCTAACTATCAAACTAGTAGGAAGATTGAATTTTTCTATAATTTCTTTTTCTTTTTCCCTATGTTGACCATCATCTAATTCATGATCATAGCCTAAAAGATGGAGTATTCCATGAAGATAAAGTAATGCAAATTCTTCATCTTTTGTATGACCAAATTCTTTTGCTTTTTGAATTACAAAGTCACTGCTTATTACGATAGTCCCAAGTGGAGAATTATGCATTTCTTCAAGAGGAAAACTCAATACATCAGTTGGTTCATCTTTATACCTATACTCATTATTAATCTGTTGTATAGTTGCATTATTGGTAATAATAAGTTCAACTTCTTTTTTTGTTAAATCATTTGTGATTTTATTAACTAAATCAAAATCAAATTCAATATCTGTTTGATTGTCTAAATCAATATTATTCGCTACATTTATCAATGCCAAGCTCCCTCATAAGTTTTTCACAAAATTCACCAGCATCACGATTAGAATTACTAGTTTCAAATTCTATTGAGAAATTACCAGCGTGTTCATCAATTGCTCTTCTTGTTACACTTGGAAACATTTTGGTCTCTTTTTCAATTCTACCAATAGCATTTTGAATTTCTTTTTTAAAGTCATCATTGTCGTAATCAACAACAAGTCTTAAGTACATCTCTTCCATCTGCACTCTAGCACATCTATTTCTAGCCATTTATAATCCTTTAAAATATAATTAAAATTAGCAATATTATAGCTTATTGATGGTTAAAGATATATGAAGTTTATTTTTATGTGGGATTTAAAAAAAAGAAAAAATTAAAGAAGATAATTCTTCTTTAATTTTATGTAAAGGTTAAGCTTGTTTGCCTACGCCAATTCTCCAATCATCTTCACCTGAAGTACTAGCTGTCTCATGTCTCCATGATATTTTTCTATATGCAAAAGAAACTTGCTCCATTGGTGCAACATCAGAAAGTGATGCTCCAACTTCAGGTTCCATAGTTGCTTGTACATCTACAATTACTGCGTCTTCTAAAATAGTAGTAAAATAATGTTCAGGTTTACCTGCATAACTTGTTCTATACCATTTAAGTTCAACTTCAGTCAATGTTTCACCTTTAGTTAATGCATTATAAATTAATGGTGAGCTTTTATCAAATAGTTTTGATACAACAAATGGTTGATGTGATCTTTGACCTGATGGTTGACCAGAATTAGCATCTCTTGGTATTTTGATATTGTGAGAGAATGCTCTAACTAATGTTTCATTTTCATGACCTTCTTGATAACTGTTTCCTACAGATTCTGGTGTAAAAGCACCTTCTGTGATAAGCCCTTGCGTGCTTCCTTTAATTGACATAAATACTGGATTATTCATGTTTAGTCTCCTTTTAAAATAAAATAACATGTAATTATATAATAATAAAATTAATTATAGTTTAAATTTTAATAAAATTAAAAGTTTTTTTGTAAATTTGGCAAAAAAAGTGTTCTTTTTTGTGGATTATATTTTAAAGCATTATAAATCCAATATCTAAGACCAAATGGAATTTCTAATAATTGGAATAAAGAAATGCTATTTTTTTCTAATTCTATAGAACTATTTTTATATGGTAATGTACCAATATACATTTCATATAAAACTACTGCTAATGAAAATATGTCACTTTTTTTATTTGGTTTTTGTCCTAATATTACTTCTGGTGCAGCATATAGTGGATTGTATGCTTTGACTTTAGCATAATCTATTTCAAAACTTTTTATCTGTGAGTGATTAATTGATATACCAAAATCAAATAGTTTAAAATCACCATTTTTGAGACACATTATATTAGTTGGATTTATATCTGCATGAATTATACTTAGAGAATGGATATAATCTATTGCATCAAATAAGCGTTTTGTCAAAAATCTTTTTTGGATTTGACTAAGTTCATAAGATGGCTTTTGGCTAAGTAATTCACCATCTAAAAATTCTAAAACAATATAAGGTATATTTGTAGATTTATCTACACCAAAATCAATAGCTTTTACAATATTGTGATGTGATAATGATATTAAACTTGAGTATTCTGCATATAAAAATGCATCGATATCTTGATTGTTTAAAAGATTTGCATATGGAATCTTTATAGCCAATTTTCTAAAATCTTTATAATGTCTTGAATAATCGTCATATGCATCAAAGACTATGCTCAGTCCGCCACTACCAATTTGTTTATTTATAGTATATCTATTATTTAAACGAAAATTATTGTACATTGTAAAGTCTTTGTATTATTGTTTGAAATATATGAATTTGCATTTTAAATCTTTACTATAATAGCAGTAAGATTGTCAGTAGCACTACCAGATAAAATTTTTTCAGTAATTCTATCTAGCCCGTTTTGTAAATTAATCTCTTCTAAAGAATTTTTTATAAAATTAATAGAAAGAGTTTCATATATACCATCACTACATAAGAAAAAAATATCATTTTTTTTCACATCAATTTTATTAATTTCAATAGATAATTCACCAGGGGCAGATAGTGCATTAATCAAAACTTTTCTGGTGCCATTTTCGGTTGTAATGTTTTTTGCATGGTCTTGGGTTAATATAGTTAATTCATTATTTCTTAAATGATAACATCTACTATCCCCAGCATGAATAATGAGACCTTTTGAACCTATTATATGAAGTAATACTATTGTTGTCCCCACTACTGAATTTTTACCAGTTTTTTGTGCTTTCTTTTTTAATAACATATGAATATTGTAAATTTGTGAAACTATTGATTCTAAGTTTTCTTCAAAATTATCTGAAAATTTCATATATTCAAAAATATCAGTTACAAGTCTACTTGCAAAATTACCTTCTTGATGCCCACCCATTCCATCACAAACAATCCATAATCCATCAATATCATTGATGAAATATGAATCTTCATTGTTTAGTCTGGTTTTTCCAGGGTGGGTTATATAATAGCTAGAATACATTGTTATATTCTTTCTTTTAATCTAAATTTTCTCATTGGATTATTTGTTTCAAATCCTTTTACTGCTGAACCATCAATTTGAAATGATGCCTTATTATTGTTTTTAGAATATTCAACAATAATAGAGTTAGTGCCATTGTCAATAACTTTAAAATCATTAAATAGCCTAAACAAAGACCAATCGCCATCATTTTTGACAGATATTTCTTGTACTTGATTGATATTTGATACACTAAAAATTGAGTCAATATTTCCACTGTTTATTGGCCAAATTAGTTTTTTTGTTCTTATTGGACCATGTTCATATAATAGAGTATCTTTATCGTAATTTAATGACATTGCTGAATAGTTTTTACTTAGAAAATGAGGTTTTATAAAAAATACGCTATGTAGTTTATCTCTAGAACCTGTAAAAAATCTTTTTCTAATATCTTGACCTATAATAACAGCTTGTACTATTTGTTCATCTATTGGCAATGTAACGCCATCTATTTTTCTTAATTCATATGCGTTTGTTCTAGGATTAATCTTGACAAAATATGATAAGTATTCTTCATAAAATTTATCTAAAATTCCATTTTTTCTGAAGAATTCTTCAAAATCTGTTATTGATACTTCAATTATTGATTTGTTGTTAAGTGGATATTTATTTGCCAATTTATCCAAATAGAAAGAATAAACTTTACTTACATATTGTTCGTTTATCTGTGATTTAGCCTGTGTCATAACTTTTTTCCAGTTATTATGTAATGACTTAACAAACCACTGACTCACTGGTTGAGGCAATGGACTTAGAGAGACAGATATGGGGTCAGTATTTCCTGAAACTCTTGATTTTATACTATTTAAAGCATCAGCCCCTGAACCAGAACTACCTAATGCTAGAGTTTGCAAAGATACAGTTTCTAATTTTTTTATTTCATTCGATAAAATAGTACTTGGTTGTCCATCATCAGATAATAGTTGGTGAAATATATCGAAACTATCTCTTAAATATTTTGTCCCTTTTGCCTCTATACTTAAGTCTTTTTCTATAGAAATATTTTCTTTTTTTGAACTTAAAAGCATTAATTCGCTATCCGAGTAAATTAGAGTATTTTCCCTTAGAGCTTGAAGTATTTGAATTACTGGTGAATTAGTTGAGACAAATAGTTTGAATTGTTCTTCAATTTGATCTTCATTTTTTACATCAGCAATAAAAAGATTGTTTAGTGCATTCATCCATGATGCTTTGTATTCTTCAAAATACAACATTTGCATTTTTTGGTATATTTCGTTAATCTCTTCTTGTGTAAAATTATTTACTTCACCCAAAACCCAAGAGTAATTTTTAAGTTGGCTCAATATTGTTTTTGAATTAACCGACATTACCTTATAGTATCCTACTTTTGTATAGAAGCTAGGTATTATATAATCTGTACCAGCAAAAACTTTATTTTGAGTAGTAAGTATATTTGAAAACTGAAAATCTTTTAATTCTTCTGATAGAATTTTATCTTTTAGTTGTTTGTACAATATAAGTTCTTGACCAAATTCTGATAATTTGTTTCTAGCTTTAGAGACAATTGTATCATTTAGTTGGGTTTGAGAAAATCCAAAAGTAACTAAATTTGACCAATGTTTTTGAATTTGTTTTTTTTGTTGTTCATTGTAAAGTGTATTCTTATCCACAATATCGTTTATCCAAGATATTAAAAAGTCATTTTCCCTAGCATCTTTTTTATCAAGCATAATGTATGCTTTTAGATTTTCCCATGTTATATCATAATTGTTTAGATTACTCATGGTGTTGTTTTCTAGGATTTTTTTAATATCATTTAGTAAAAACTGTTCAACGGTTGTATGATAAAGCTTATCTAATCTATTTTGGCGTTCTTTTGTTTTATAAAAACTAAGTTTCCAAAACTTTTGTGCATCAAGTGTATCTATTTCTTTTACTTTATCTAATTTATTAAGTAATGCTAACTTTTCATCAAAATCATATAGATTTGAAGTATTGTTATAATAGTTTGAAAATTCAACTAGTTCGTTTGTAATTTTGGAAATAGTATTTTTGTGTTCTATATAGTCAAATAACCAAAATCCAATAGCTAGTAAAACAATAAATACTGAGGATGCAATTGCAAAAACTTCTCTTCTTTTTTCTTTTGATTTATGTCTGCTGTCCATTTTGATAAGATTTGACTCAACAAATACTATTTCTTCCAAAACTTTCTTTGTAAACCAACCACGAACTCCTTTATTCGAAGATATTGGATTTTCTAATACATTTTCTTGATAAACTGGTAGCAAATATTGAGGTACTGTAGTAAAGTATAAGCCTCTGAGAAGTAATGGTGTACGATATCTTGTTTGTGCAAACCCAACTTCAATAAATTTCTTTAGTTTTATAAATACACCATTTAACTCATCACAAAATAATAATATTTTTGTTCTATGATCATTATCCCATTGTAGATGTATTTTATCGATTACTGATGCATCAATACGCTTTAATAACTCTTCGAATTCAATATCTAGCTGTTCTAAAGATATTTTCGTTGTTGAATCAAAAGTAAATCCCAATACCTCATCTTTTTCATCTTCTTCTATAGAATCAAAATATTCCAAAAATCCTTCTATTTTATCAGAATGCGTTATGAAAAGATATATTGGTATATTTGACATAAAAGTTTCTGAAATTTGATCAAAACGCTCTCGTAGTTCTTTCGCATATGTTTCTATTTCTTGATCTGTTTTAGCCAATAATGTATCAATGCTTATTGTTAGAATAACCCCATTTATTGGTCTTTTCCATCTTTTTTGTTTGAAAAGCTTGAGAAAAAATTGCCATACTCCTTCGTCAATACTCTCTGATTTGGGATTTAAGTATTTACCAGGAGTATCTATAAAAATTGCATTTTCACTGAAATACCACTCAAAAGTTTTTGTATCACTAGTTTCTTCAAGCTGTTTATTTTGGTAATTTATATTCAAAGGAAAATCAAGACCAGAGTATTCAATCAAAGATGTTTTGCCTTCTCTTTCTTGACCCATTATTAAATACCAAGGTAATTCATAATTAGCATCAGACTTTTTGTTATAGACACTAGAGTTTTTGATAATTTTTAGAGCCTGTAAAAATCTATTTTTGATATCTTTACCTATTTTTTCAATACTTTGAGCAACCTCTTTTTGTCGTTTTTTATTTTCAATTTCTACTTTTTGTGTATCTAAATCTTTATGGCTGTTGGAATAAAGTTTTATAAGTAAAACAATAATTACACTACAGCTCAAAATGACAAAGCTCACTAGTAGTCTCAAAGATAAAGATTCTAAACTAGAATATATATTTTGTCCAACAAAAATGACTATAAGTGAAATTATAATAGATACTAAAAATGTAATAAATATTGGATTAAGTAAAAATTCTTTACTTAATAATTTTAGAATTTTTTGTTTCATCTGTATCCTTTGTATTTAGCGTTAAAACTTCTTGTGGTGCCATAGTCAATCTTGCTTGTCCAACTTCAAGTCTAATTCTTTCTTTTTCTATATTGGTATATAAGTTTTCTTCATCATAATTGAGAGCTAAACTAAATATAGAATATAATAAAACCAAACATAGTGTTGAAATACCTGAAATCAGCCAATATGAAGCTTTATAAAAGAAGTTTTCTTGATGATATGTACTATTTCTCTGAGTGTAGAATTTTGTATTGTTCTTCAATGAAGTTATTTTGATTTGTTTATAAAGATTTTCTCTAATCATATCAAGCTCCATTTTACCTTTGGCTTGAATCCTATATTTACCCTCAAAACCTAGTGATATACAAATATACATAAATTCTAATAAATTAATATTTTCAGCAGGAGCAACAAGCAGTTTATTTAATAATTGAAAAAACTTTTCTCCACCATAAGTTTCTTTATAATAATAAACCAGCAAGCTATTGTGTGACCATTCTTGATTTTTCCCCCAAAATGTTGTGCTTATTAATTCATCTAAAAATGTACATAATAGATATCTAGCTATATATACTTGTGAATTTATTATTTTATTGCTTTCTGCTTTTATTGTAAATTGATCAATCAAATCTACAAGCTCATCATGTATTTCATGTATATTTGATATACTATATGTTTTCAATAATATATCAATTTTCTTGAATATAGGTTTTGCAAAAACTACTAAAGCATTTTGGCTATATATTGAGTCATTAGTATTTAGGCTTTTAAAAAATTGTTTTTGATATTGTTGGGATAAACTACTTTGTTGATTTAACAAACTATTGTTTGAAGAAAAATTAGTAAGTTTGTTTTCTCCCTGAGACAAGGGAACTAGTACTGTTTTATTATCCATATTAACCTCGCTTTCTTTGTTCTGTATCTTTAATCACCCATAAATCATAAGTAATATTTTCTATTTCAGATGCTAGATGAAATGCCAAGCCTCCAGATTTATTCAAATTTATTTTGTCCTCAGACTTAAACTCAATTTGAAAATATAGATTATTAACTCTATATGGTATTTGTTGTGGTGAAGTGGGGAGAGCTTTGATTTTATATCCAGCGAGATGATAGTTGACCAAATCTCTTATTGTTTCAATTGTTCCAATTTTAAGATTGTCTAATAAAATCTTTTTAAGTTTGTCTTGTGCTATATCAGCTGACACTGTAAATACAAAAGAGCCACTTGTTATCAATGACTTATCCTCAATTTTTGCCACATATATACCATATTTTCTTTGTTCTACATCTAGTTTTATGCTATTTTGCTCTAATACCATACTTAGCATATCTTTAAGTTCCAAAATGAGTTCATGAAAGCTATTTTTTTGGGCTAAATGATCATAAAAAAATCTATGATTTAACTTTTTTTCTTTTTTCATAAACACAGACAATTCTGATGCCAAAGTGCTAAGTTCCAAATGTAGAATTTGAGGATGTATTTTGTACTGTGTAGTATAAAAGTATAGTTTACTTTGAAATTTGTTCAAAAGTTGTAGCAATAAATAATCACCCAATTGGGCAACTTGTATTGAAATTTCACTTAGTTTTTGTGATAGTTTATCAATTCTAAATTCAATAATACTAAGTATCTCTTTTGCTTGTGCCATCAAATAAGAAGAACTCCCAATATGTATATAAGTAGTCATAAATTCATTATCTAATGAAATCATATTTGAAGCAGAGACATTGCCAATTCTAGCAACTGGTAGTTTTAAATATCCATCATTCAAATCTTCTTCTTTTAAAAGAAGAAAATTATATTGTGCAACCAAAAATTCTACAGATGTATTTTCACCTACATTGATATTGGGAACTTCTAATTCTCTTTTTGCAATCATCCGTGTTGGTTTGGATTTGTTTTCATCAATAGTAACTAAATCAACATATCCTATTGCTCTTGGCAAAACTAAATATATCATTTTACCAGAATCAGTTGCTTCAAGATTAATTGCTAAATTAAAATCTGTTATGCTTATATCAAAAAAAGTGCCATCAGGCATAATCCCATGAGCTCTATTTATCAAAAAAGTACCAGAGTTTAAAAATTGTTTATCTATCTCAATATCATAAAAACCAAAATTATTTAAAGAATTATCAATTGTTCTTTTGTTTAATTGGTATTCGATAAATCTATCATTTTGTTGAAAATGTTGTGGTCTCAAAAATAGACCTTCTCTCCATACTATTTGATTTACCATTATTTAATTTCCTCAATTTTATTATTGTCAACGAATAATTCAATGTAATTGTGTGAATTTTGTTTCAAATTTCTTATATATTTCCAATTTGAAGTTGCATCAGCATTCTTGAAGTTTAAAACAAGCCCCAATACCTTACTATCATCATTGAATAGTATTTTGTATGTATGTTTTTCATTTGGCAAGAATATATGTTTAGCTTGTGAAACTAAGGCATTATTTAATTGTTTTTGTCCATCATCAGTAATGCTCCAGTAGTCAAGTTTTGAAAATCTATCAGCATCTTTTAGCTCATAAAAATCAATCATAAGTGGAGCTAAATCTTCTCCATATCCTTTGTTTAGAGAAGGTCCAGTTTTGATAACCATTTCTAATCTTGTTTGTTGTTGAAAACACCCATTAAATATAACTATAATAAGTGCTAATACTAATACTTGAAATATATTTTTGAGATTTGACATTTTATATCCTTTAATTGTTTTTTGTATCTTTTGTTGTTAAATTTAGTGAAAAAGAGATATTTTCATACTCTTTTGTGAAATTCTTTTGCAATATATTCAAGCCAGCCGAGTCATCAGTATTTAGCCTGTCAAACATTGCACAATATCCATCCCACATTAGATATTTTTTTGGTAAGAAATTGTATTTTATATATCCATTTGATTCAATCTTTTCTTCTAATTGTTTAGGTACAAATTGTTTTAATGCAATTTCCATAATATTCTTTGAAGCACTATGCAATGCTATGGAGTGAGTATTTAGTTCTTGAAAAGATTTGATGACAGCATTTGGTAAATCAATCATCCCAAGTTTTTGTCCAATTTGTTGGTCTTGAAGTAATTGTGTCGCAGATTGTACGAGCTTGATAGGATTGTTCTGAATCGAAGATGTCCTGTGTGACGATAAGTTTAAGTTTTGTTTGATACTATCTTGAATTTGTAGTGCATGATTTAATCCATCTAATGATAGTTTGACTATTGATGCAAGGTCTTCTAAAATCTTATCTCGTTTATCTTTTGGTAAGTTTATAATTTCTATTCCAAGATTTTGTTCTAATATTTGGATACTTGCTATGAGTTCACTATCATTGTTATATTGAGGTGTTTTTATTTTTCTTGGTTGTTGTTTGGTGTATATTGGTATGTCAATATTTTGATTGAAAGTGTTATGTAATGGGCTAGTATAAAATAAATCTTCTTCAATATGTTCATCAATAATATCATCTTTTGTTTCAACCAAATCCAATACACTATCTATTTGATGTTTTTCTTCTTTTTGCTCTTTTATGATATTTTCATCACCCATCAAAAAGTCATCATCAGGAATAAGTTCATTAATCGATAAAGAATTATTAGGCTCTTCAACAATTGTATTGCTATGAACTATATATTCATCATTGTACTCATCATCACTAAAACGAGCTTGTAGTTCATGGTCACCAATAATATATACCTCAGATGCACTGATTAGGTGAGCTATTCCTTTGTTGAGTTTTTTATATGGGTTTTTCAAATATGTTCCATTTGTACTTTCATCACGAATATAATACTTGCCATATTTATATTCAATATGAAGATGATTTGACGAAATATAGTTATTTGCATCGGTTAATTTGTAGGTTGTATTATCAGCTCTACCTATTGTGCCATCACAACAATTGAATTTTAAACTTTTATATTTTGGTCTTATCTTACCACTTTTGACAATGTCTAATATTAGTTCCATTAATATTCTCCTTACTTTATTTTTTCTTTTTGTGGTTGTGCTTCGTAAAGCAATTTGTATTGACTATTTTGTATTGAACATCCACTTATAAAAGCAAAACTAGCTATTACTACCACTAAAATAAGATATTTTTTCATTGTATTATTCTCCTTGAATTTTAATTTGTTTATTTTTGTCAATTTTAATTGATATACTTTTTAGATTTTTATCTTCAATGCTATAATCAAGAATTGTTTTTGATAATTTTGGCATTAAAGTAGTATTTATTATTAGCTCAATATTTCTAGCCCCAGTATCTGTTGCATTACTCAGTGCAACTATATGTTCAAGTAGGTGTTTGTCATATTTGAAAGCTATTTCTTTTTGGTGTAATTGCTTTTTGATTCTTTGTAATTTGAGTTCTACTATTTTTATCAAAGATTCATCGCTTAGATTTTTGTATGGTATGACATTCATCCTACCAAGCAAAGCAGGTGCTAAACTTTGTCCCAAAATTGGTATAATAGTTTCGGTTAAAGGTTCTATATCAACATTATCATATTGTTCACATATTGTTGTGATTTCTTGTGTTGCAAGATTTGAAGTGAGCAAGATAATCGTATTTTTAAAGTCAATCGTCCTTCCTTCACCATCATTTACACTTCCTTTATCAAATATTTGATAAAAAAGATTTAGTATATCTGGATGTGCTTTTTCTATTTCATCTAGTAGTACTACTGAGTATGGCTTGATTCTAACAGGATCTGTTAGTTGCCCACCATCACCATAACCTACATATCCAGGAGGTGATCCTATAAGTCTTGAAATTGAGTGTTTTTCTTGAAACTCTGTCATATTTATAGTTGTCAAAAACTGTTCACCACCATATAATAAATCAGTAATAGCTTTTGCTGTTTCTGTTTTACCTACACCACTAGGGCCAACTAGCAAAAACACCCCTGTAGGTGCATTTTCATTTTTAAGCCCAGCTGATGAGATTTGTAAAAATGTACTAATATATTCTATTGCCCCATCTTGACCTATAACTCTAGCTTTTATTTCATCAGAAAAAGAAAGTACATTTTTTGATTGTTCTTTTACCATATTCCCAAGAGGTATTCCCGTCCAAGATGACACTACATGGGCTATTTGTTCCCCCGTGACATTGATATGAATATGAGATGCTTCTTTTTGAAGATGTTTTAGTTTTTCATACTCCTTAAGCGCGAATTCTTTTTTTCCTTCTTTTTTGAGGTTTGATATACTCTCAACCAATTGTTTTTGTTTTTCGTATTCTTTAGATATTTTATTAAGTTTTGTTACAACTCCTTTAAGTTCATTGGATAAATTTTTTATTTGTTTTGAATAGTCTTTGATTCCATTATCTTGATCTCTTTGTAATGACTCCATTTCTTGTTCTATTTTAATTTTTTCATTTGTTAATTTTTGCAATACAAAAGGCTTATTCGTTTGACTTATTTTCACATTTGCACAAGCAGTATCTAGTACATCTATTGCTTTATCTGGCAATTGCCTACTTGCAATATATCTAGCTGATAGTTTTACGGAAGCTTGAAGAGCTGAGTCTTCGATATATACATTGTGTACATCTTCGTATTTTTTTGCTAGTCCTCTTAGTATAGTGATACCATCTTCTATATTTGGTTCTAAAAGATTTATTTTTTGAAACCTTCTTGATAGGGCAGGGTCTTTTTCAAAATATTTTCTATACTCAAGCCAAGTAGTTGCTGCTATTGTTCTAAGCTCTCCTCTAGCAAGTGCAGGTTTGAGTAAGTTTGCAGCGTCTCCGCCTCCTTCATTACCACCAGCTCCTATCAAAGTATGTGCCTCATCTATAAAAAGAATAATAAAATCTATAGATGATTTGATAGAGTTGATGACACTTTGTAATCGTCTCTCAAATTCACCTTTTACACTAGCTCCTGCTTGCATCGCACCCAAATCAAGTGATAAAACCTTTGCATTGTATAGCTGTATTGGCACATCTTGCTGAATTATCTTTAGTGCCAACCCTTCCACTACAGCAGTTTTGCCTACTCCTGCTTCACCTACTAAAATAGGGTTGTTTTTTCTTCTTCTCAAAAGTATATCAATAGCTTGTTTGATCTCATCATCTCTACACAATACTGGGTCAATCTTCCCATCAAGTGCAAGTTTTGTGATATCTGTTGTGTATTTATCCAAATCACTATTATCTGATGATGATGGCGTATTTGGAGTTTTGTTTTCTATATTACTATCTTCTTTTAATTTTCCAAGTATTAGCTCTTTTGCCTCTTCCAAATCAATATTTTCAAATATCATATAATAAGATGTTCTTGAATATTTAGAGATATTCTCCATCATATTAATTATCAAAGATTCTTGTGTGATGTTGCTTTGTTCAAGCTCGATTTTTGACATCAAATAAGTATCTTCAAGCCAACTTATCAAAGAAGAAGAAAAAACAGGACTATTACTCTCACTTCTTGATATATTGGTACTTTTTTGAAGAGATGTCATAATGATCTCTTTTTTGATACCATAGTGTTCTATAAGCTTTGATAATACACTAGCACTATCTTCCATCATTATATGCAATAAATCTTCTATTATTATCTCACTACCACCTCTTGATATACAATAATGAGCACCACTTTCAAGTATTTGCTTTGTTTTTATATCTAATGAGTTTATTATTTTTTTTAAATCTACTTTCATTTTTTTCCTTCTTTTAAACTTCAATCAGCCCAACAACAGCCCTAGAACTATCATTGTCAAACACAGCTCTTTGAACTCTTGCTTTTGGATTATTTCTTGCAATTTGAGGTGATATTTCTTTGTTGTATTCATCTACATATCTTGCATCATTAGAA
>Ga0265294_10000386_pt1 | contig 58825 bp, 39 predicted proteins | sample MunlanPumphouse3_FD_192504 | JGI IMG/M metagenome (GOLD analysis project Ga0265294, IMG submission 192504) | Groundwater microbial communities from a municipal landfill in Southern Ontario, Canada - Pumphouse #3 | ecosystem: Environmental > Aquatic > Deep subsurface > Groundwater | place... | reverse complement strand
CAGCTTCCGCAGCAGGCTCAGGATGCCGTTGGCCGATGATATCCGTGTCACCTTGCCGTCATCAATCTGCATGTGTACCGTCTGGTAGGGAGAGCTGCTCATGATAAGCGGTTTGTACACCATGGCCTTGTCGGTGTCGAGCATGGTGAAGACCATGTCGAGGTGAATAAACGATTCCGGCGATTCCGGCAACTGCTGCACGATGACATGTTTCTTTCCCGACCCTGTTTTACAAAACTCCTGCACCAGCAGGTCGATGCCCTGCGTCGAGGTTCTCGTCCCGTTTCCAATGAGCAGGATGTCCTCCCGGATGACCAGGATGTCACCTCCTTCAATTTTCACCAGCGGGTTGTTGTCCGATAAATCGTACGCATTTCTCACGTCGGTATGAAAATAAAGCCCGCTTCCGAAAATGGCTTCCATGATCAGCGATTCACGCAGACGCACGTTGTTGGCCATTTTGCAGATCAACGCATGATTCCCGATGATGGCCGAGGAGTCTCGTGTAAAGTAAAAATTATAAAGGGGCTTTAGCGCGTAGTATTCCTCTCGCAGAAAATCGGTCAGCGTGTTGACCCGAAGAGGTAGCCCTTCAATCAAAATCTTTGAGAGCAAGGGGGCAGGCTGTCCCATCAGCAGATCGAGGTAGCCGGTAACATATTCGACCTCACATATTTTCCGGAGAAGCCTTTCCTTTAAATCTTCCTTTTCCAGTACGCCGGTGAGCAGATCGGAAACTTCATATACCCGCGATGTTTTTTGTAGCACTCCCAGCAGCTGATTGTATTCTTTGCGCGCAATGGATAAATTCAGGATGTCGCTGTAGAGCGCTCTTTGTGCATGGCGGGGAGTCATGTTCTCCACTTCAGCCCCGGGATAATGCAGGAGCACCGCTTCCAGTTTTCCCGTTTCCGATTGAATATGCAAGGTGCATTGTTGATCGTGTGTCATTTCATATGTGTGTTTCGTTATATCCACCAAAGCTGCTCTCAGAGCATGGAGGAAATACTTGAGAGATCAGTTAATGTGAAACAAGAATTGGCAAAAAATAGCGGCCCTGCCGTAGAAAGATATGATCTACTTCAACCAGGGTTTCAGGATCTCTACCCAGGCGGCGATGCGCTCATCGGTGAGTTCCGGCTCGGTGTCGTCGTCGAGGGGAAGGCCCACAAACTGGCCGTCGACAAGGGCCCTGGAGTATTCAAAATCATATCCTTCGCGAGAAACCTGTCCAATGACGGTTGCTCCTTTCGCCACGACAATCTCATAAAGGATGCCCATGCCATCCACAAATGAACTGGGATATATGGAAGCATCTCCCATGCCAAACAGGGCGACCGTCTTGCCGGAGAGATCCATTTTCTCCAGCTTGGGATAGAAATCATTCCAGTCGTCCTGCAAATCCTGTACACCCCAGGTGGAAACCCCCAGTATCAGTACTTCATTGGAGTGAAAAGGGGCTTCATCGCCATCGTAAATGTCAGATAATGACGGGGTATAATCGGCCAGTTCGGCAGCTATTTTCTCTGCTGCATTTTTGGTATGTTCGGTGCTCGATCCGTAAATGATTGCTATTGATTTCATTGCTGTGATTTTAACGTTGTTTATTCGCAAAGATAACATAAGTTTCAGAAAACCCAACACAATTGGGCATAATCCTTATTGATACCCATCCGCGGTAGAATTCGCAGGGATCAAGACCTAACCTACGTCGATTTTTCTCCACTTCTATTAGGAGCATATTAGGAGTATATCCGAAGTATATTAGGAGAAGATACGGAGAATCACAAGACAAACCCCAGGACGATACAGGATAAATACAAGCAAAATATAAGTGCATATCCAGTCCGGTCTCATCCTGAACAAGAACATTCAGGGTAGACAAAAAATGGAATAAGGCAAATTATACGGGGTGAAGGAGGTGGAAGCCCGACACGCCAGGCCGCTTATTTTTTGCTTTTTGTAGCAACCATTCCTCTGAGTCGCATCAGAAAACGTTTGCTCGGTTTGCTTTGCAAATAGGTTTCGATATGGCGGGCGCGCTTTTCTTCGAGTATCTGGTCAATTTCAATGAGGATACCCGACTCTTCCACTTCTCCGAATTCATCGTTGATGGCGGTGCCGAAGAAGCGCATGGTGGGCGAGAGACTCATGTAAGCATTGACCAATGGCGGGATATTGTAGCCCAGTGCGCGTACTTCCTTGTTGAGGATCTTATAGTCTTCCTTAAAGTTGCGGCCATAGAAAAGTTGTCTCATTTTCCCGAAATCGGTGCCCGTCACCAGGGGGTCGATGGGCGTAACCATCTTTTTTGTGTCGGGAAAATGCTTGTTCAGAAAATAGAGGATCATGTTGCGGGCATCCTTGTTGTAGGTGCCATACATGGTCACCTTGCCAAAGAAATATTTGATATCGGGGTCGATGACGGAGAGTGCTCCCAATCCGTCCCACAGATTGTCGAGTGCAAAAATGCCCTTCCGTCCCATCAGGGTAGATTGGTATTCGAGCGAGACGAATGAACGACCCAGCTCCACGGTATAGGGGAGGAAATCATCGATAAACTCTTTCGAGAAGTTCAACAGGTGAGCGGTAGCGAGTATCGGTTTGCCATTTGAATCGAACTCCACGTCGGAGCCAAAAATAAAACGGTAACCACCCAGTATTTCTTCATTCTCGGGATCCCATACAATTAGCTGACGATAAGGAATCTCCATGGTGTCGTATTTGTCGATGTCGGCTTCGAGACCGGTACCGCCCCCATAGTGACGAAATGCGATTTCACGCAGCCGCCCCACTTCCCGCATCAGATTGGGAGAGTCGTGCGCAGTGAATACGTAAATCTCGTTGTTGGCCTTGTTGGTACGTCTCATCCTTTTTTGTACCGTGAGCTCGCTTTTTATCAGTTCCTTGGATACCGGTTCTATGATCTTTTCCATATCGTCTTATATAAATACAGGTCACTTCATTGTGTATACGACCTCTTTTACAAATTGTGCCCATTGTTGCGGTGTCTTCGAACTGTCGAATGTTTGCCAGGGTATGGGCTTGCCAAAGGTGATGGTAAACTCGCGGCGACTGTTTTTAAACATCTCATCTGGTAGCCAGATCAACTCCACATTGAATTTTAATCCGATCTTCTTGCGGAAATTGGAGAAATTGTAAAAGAAATTGGAGTTGCGGCCTTTGAAATGGACGGGTATGATGTCTCTTTGGTGTTCTACTGACTTGATGATGAAGCTCTTCATCCACTCCAGATCGATAATCCTCCCTTTTATTTTGCGGGAACATAAACCCGCAGGGAAGGTGATTACCTGGTTGTCGGATAAATAGGCGTCGTTGATGGCTTTTGCCGATTCCCTCGCCTGCGCACCATACTTGTTGATGGGCACAAAGATAGGTTTCAGCGGCTCAATGAAATACAACACATCATTGACGAGATATTTGATATTTCCGTGATACTTTTCACCGAGATAGGCTGAAAGACAAATTCCATCGAGCCCTCCCAACGGGTGGTTCGATGCAAAAGTGAATTTACCCGATTCAGGTATGTTCTCTTCTCCCACTATGCGCAGCTTCAGATTGAATTCCTTCTCTACCAATGCCTGCATGAAAGCCACACCTTCCACGTCTCTGTTGCGGGAAAGAATCCCGTTGATGTCGTCCTGGTGAAGTGTTCGCTTGAGATAATTTATCAGAAACCGCGGGATTCGATGGTAATACTTGGGGGCCTTGGCTTGTAAGATATTGTCCACATCAATCCTGAATCCATTCTCTTGGTTCATCGTAACTTCCTCTACTCCTAATTCCTCGCAAATGTACAAAAATTAGATAACCCGCAAAGATAGTAGCAGACATTTTTCTTTTTTTATCATAAACAATCAAAAAAAGAGGATCGACTTATATGTTTTGTAAAGCACTCTGAAACAGAGTTATATGTGTTTTTGCTATTCTGTTGATAACTTTTTTACAAATTAATGTGTGGAAATGTGGGGGGAAGTGGTTTATTTTGTACTTTTACAGCATAAATGATTCTATCCTGTTGAATTTGATAGAGAAATGTTGCAGTTTCTGGGAAATATGGAAGCCAGGGCCGATGCAAAAGGGAGAATTTTTATTCCGGCCCTTTTTCGAAAACGCTTGCAAAGCGGAGGCGAGGAGTTTATGGTGCTTCGGAAAGATATTTTTCAGGATTGTCTTGTGCTATACCCCGGGAGTGTTTGGGAGAAAGAACTAGAAATACTTCGAAGCCGCTTGAATAAGTGGAACCGGGAGCAGCAGCAGATCTTCCGCCAGTTTGTATTGGATGCAGAACGGATAGAAATGGATGCAAGTGGACGTATCCTCATACCGAAACGTTATCTTCAGATGGTTTCCATTGATACAGATGTGCGTTTTCTCGGCGTAGATGAAACCATCGAGATTTGGGCAAAAGAGAAGCTGGAGCAACCGCTGGTCGATCCGGGCGAGTTCTCTGCAGCCTTGCAGCAGTTGATGGCAAACTTCCCTTAATTTTCAAGACGATGTTAAAAAATGGCAGACAGACGGCGTATCATATTCCGGCCTTGCTCAATGAAAGCATCGACGGGTTGGATATCCGTCCCTCAGGCCTGTATGTGGATGTTACCTTCGGTGGCGGAGGTCATTCGCGCGAGATCTTGCGTCGGCTGAACCAGGATGGGCGACTGGTGGCTTTCGACCAGGATGAAGATGCCATACGCAATGCGATTGACGATCCCAGGTTTCTATTTGTAAGAAGTAATTTTCGTTTTCTGAAAAATTTTCTGCGCTACCACGGGATCGAGGAGGTGGACGGGATACTGGCCGATCTGGGTGTGTCGTCGCACCACTTCGATGATGCCGGACGCGGTTTCTCATTTCGTTTTGCCGGGGACCTGGATATGCGCATGAATCGTGGCGCTCAAAAAAGTGCAGCAGATATTCTCAATGAGTATCCCGAAGAGAAAATCCGGGAGGTATTTGCGAAATATGGAGAGCTAAAGAACGCACACAGAATTGCTGCTTCGGTGGTGGCATATCGGCAGACCAGGAGATTCTCTACAACAGACGATCTGCTCGCCGTGCTGGAGCCATTTGCTTTCAAAGACCGGGAGAAGAAAATATTGGCGCAGGCATTTCAGGCCCTTCGCATTGAAGTGAACGGAGAGATGGAGGCGCTTACCGAAATGCTCTCACAGGCACTGGAGGTTCTGAAACCGGGAGGACGATTGAGTGTGATCTCCTATCATTCGTTGGAGGATCGGCTGGTGAAAAATTTCTTCAAAACAGGTAACTTTGCGGGCGAAATTATCAAGGATTTTTACGGCAACTGGCAAACACCCTTCGAACTGGTCAACCGCAAAGTGATCGTGCCGGTGATGGAAGAACAAGAGGAAAATCCGCGCTCACGCAGCGCCAAACTGCGTATCGCGGAGAAAAAGAAATAAAAGAGACTGCGAAAGAACAATCCCGCTGAAAGCCCAAAGCTTTTTTTCAAAAGAGCGGATAGTGAAACGCTGACAGCTGAAAGAATTAAAAATGAAAGTGAAGTTCGATAACATACGCAAATCGTTTGTCCATGTTTTTGGAGGAAGTGTTCTCACCGAGAACTACTTCCTCAAAAACATGTGGTTTATTGTTGCGATTGTGCTGGTTATGTTCTTGTTTATCGGACATCGGTATAAAGTACTACAAAGAATGTCGGAAATTGAGCGGCTTGAGCAGGAGCTGAAAGATGCGAAGTATGAGTCGCTCACCATCTCTTCGAGTCTCACCGAAGCAGGCCGGCAGGGAGAAATTGAACGACGGGTTGAGGAGGCAGGGCTGGATCTGGAGGTGACCAGGGAGCCCATCTATTTGCTCAATCCAAAAAAATAGAGAAAACAGCATGCAGACACCCCTGCAGCGGGGTGCATCCTGCATAAACCCGAGTAAGCAATGCAGCAACAAGACAGAAAAGACAAAAAAGGTGTTTTGGGTAGATACGGACTCATCGTAACCGTGTTGATGCTGTTAGCCGGTGCGATCATCTTTAGCGCTGCCAGAATCGTGTTTACCTCCGAAGGGAAGAAATGGCGCGAGGTGGGTGAGAAAGAAACGGTCATCAGAGATCGGGTAATTTTGCCTAAACGAGGTAATATTTATACGCACGATGGTAAGCTGTTGGCTACTACAGAGCCCCTCTACAGCATCTACATGGACTTTTGGGCCGAAGGAATGCAAAAAGATACCCTGGAAAAATATGTGGGCGATCTTTCTCTGGCGCTTGCCAAAAAGTTTCCTGACCGCACGGCTTCTCAATACAGAAATGTGATTATGAATGGCTGGAAGATGCGGGAGAATGAAGAACGCCAGATTCAGACCAACAAGGCGAACGGCTCCGACAAGAAGGTGACCATTCGTTCGAGATATGTGAAGATACTGCGACAGGATATTTCGTATGTCGACCTCAAGGAGATCCGTACTTATCCTTTCTGGAACCAACGCTCAAACCGCAGCGGACTCATTGCGGAGGAGCGGAATGCACGCAAAAAACCTTTTGGAAACCTGGCTACCCGCACGGTGGGAAATGTGTACAAGGATCTGGAAAAGGGAGGTGCCAGCGGCCTGGAGTTGAAATATGATTCCCTCCTGAGTGGCGTGCAGGGTGTAAAGTTCCGCCAGAAGATACAGGGAAAATGGATGGATGTGGTGGAGAAACCGGCCGAGGAGGGTTGGGATATTGTCACTACTCTCGATGCCGATATCCAGGATATTGCAGAGCGCTCCCTGCGGGACAAGCTGGTGGAGACCGAAGCCGAATCGGGCACAGCCATTATTATGGAGGTGCAAAGCGGTGAAATAAAGGGGATTGTGAACCTCGACAGGATGAGCAACGGTAACTACGCCGAAGGGAACCCCAACGCCTTCTCTTATATGAATGAGCCGGGGTCGACGTTTAAAACCGTGACGACCATGGTGGCACTCGATGATGGCGTGGTGACACCCACCGACTCCTTTTACGTAGGCAACGGTCTTTTCCAATACAACAAAAGATGGGTGAGAGATCACTATTGGCGACGTGGACAGGATAGGGGATACCTCACCGTAGCGGAAGGAATGGCCATTTCTTCCAACGTGGTGATGAGCAAGATTGTATTGAAAGGATACGAAAAGAACCCCCGGAAATACGTGGAAGGAATCGACCGGATTGGGCTGAGAAAACAGCTCAAGTGGGATGTACCCCTCCAGGGGATAGAAGGAACATCGTCCATCCGCTTCCCCGACGATAAATCAAACTATTGGTCCAAAACCACGCTCCCCTGGATGTCGTTCGGTTATGAAACGCAGATTCCTCCCATTTATATGCTGATGTTCTACAATGGAATAGCCAACGGTGGTAACATGATCAAGCCATTTATTGCCAAGCGGTTTGTAAAAGATGGAAAGGTGGTTAAAGAGGTGGAGCCAGAAGTGGTAAACCCCCAGATGTGTAAGGAAACCACACTGCAACAGATACATGAGATGCTGTTGAATGTGATCGAAGAAGGTACAGCGAAGGTGGTAAAATCCGATTATTTTTCCATTGCCGGCAAAACAGGCACAGCTCAAATAGCCTCAGGTGGCGCATATGGAGGATACTATGTTTCTTTCTGTGGTTATTTCCCTGCCGATAAGCCGATGTATACCATTTTTGTGGGACTGCGGAAGCCGAATGGCGTGCCTTCCGGCGGCGGTATGGCGGGCATGGTTTTCAAAAATATAGCAGAACAAACTTACGTGCGAAAAGTGCAGCTCACCGTGGAGGATTGTAAAATAGACTCCACCCTGCAAAAAGATCCCGTAATAAAGCACGGCAACTGGCAACAAAACCAGACACTGCTGGCTTCGTTACATTATCCCTCGGGCTCACTGGATGAAGAAACCAACTGGGTGAAGATCACACAAGATAGCCTGGGTTATCAGCCAAGAGCTCTCCCGGTGAAAGCGTCACAGATTCCCGACGTTCGCGGCATGGGTGCACGCGATGCGGTGTACCTCCTGGAGAAAATGGGTCTCAGGACGAACCTCTCCGGTGCGGGAAAAGTCGTTGCTCAATCGTTTCCGCCCGGTCAGAGATTGGTAAAAGGAACCACCATCACCATCACATTGCAATAGCGTATGAAACTACAGAAATTAATAAAAAAATGTTCGATCGTTGCTCTTCGGGGTAACGCAGAAGTAGAGGTAACCGGTATTACTTCCGACTCACGCACTGTGACACCGGGTTCACTCTTCATTGCGGTAGAGGGTATCTGTACCGATGGTCATGCTTATATTGGTAAAGCAATTGAGCAGGAGGCACTTGTTGTGGTCTATGACAAGCCCATGATTGAAGAGTACTTCTCTAAAATCACTTATGTACAGGTGGAGGACAGTGCCGCGGCCCTGGCACTCATCGCTTCAGAGTGGTTCGGCAACCCGTCGGAACAGCTCCAACTGGTGGGCGTGACTGGCACCAACGGTAAAACTACCATTGCCACCCTGCTCTATGAAACGCTCCGGAAGATGGGACACCCCGCAGGACTGCTCTCAACTGTGGCCAACTATGTGAACGGTGAACGATACCCGACCACCCATACCACGGTCGACCCCATCACATTGAATAGCTATCTCCGCAAGATGGTGGATGCCGGATGCCAGCACGCCTTTATGGAGGTAAGCTCTCACGCCATCCACCAGAAAAGGATACATGGCCTTCGCTTTGCAGGTGGTATCTTCACCAACCTCACCCAGGATCATCTCGATTATCACAAGAATATGCTGGAATACCGGAATGTGAAGAAGTCTTTTTTCGATCATCTTCCCCCGGATGCCTTTGCCCTTACCAATGCAGACGATAAAAACGGAGCAGTGATGTTACAAAACAGCAAAGCTCTTCGAAAAACATACTCGGTAAGGGGTATGGCCGATTTCAAAGCACGCATATTCGAGAAGCATTTCGATGGAACCGACATTGAAATAAACGGCAGAGAACTCACCGTTCAGTTTGTGGGCATCTTCAACGTGTATAACCTGCTGGCCGTATATGGCGCAGCCGTTCTACTTGGACTCGACGAGGATGAGCTGCTGAGGATACTCTCTCTGTTGACTCCGGTGGCAGGACGTTTCCAAACCTTCCGCTCACCCAAAGACTACACGGCAATTGTGGATTATGCCCATACGCCTGATGCACTGACCAACGTATTGAATGCCATACACGAGGTTCTCAACAACAAGGGAAAGATCATCACGGTGGTAGGCTGTGGAGGTAATCGCGACAAGACAAAGCGGCCGATCATGGCGCGCGAGGCAGTGAACCTCAGTGATAAGGTGGTGTTCACCTCCGACAATCCCCGATTTGAAGAACCTGCCGATATCCTGCAGGATATGATCGCAGGCCTTACCCCGGAACAGCAGTATGCTGCTCTCACCATCATCGACCGGCGCGAAGCCATTAAAACAGCTTCTGCCCTGGCTCAACCGGGCGACGTGATTCTCATTGCCGGAAAAGGACACGAAGATTATCAGGAAATAAAAGGTGTGAAACATCATTTCGACGACAAGGAAGAGGTAGAGAAGATTTTTACAGCACAACAAAATGCCTGAAAGAAAACGAAAATATTGAAACTATGTTGTATTATCTTTTTGAGTATTTAGACAAACTTGATTTTCCCGGAGCAGGCATGTTTCAATACGTGATGTTCCGCTCAGCCATGGCGGCGATCTTTTCCCTGTTGATCGGAATTTTTGTGGGCAAGAAGATCATCCTCCGCTTACAGAAAAAGCAGATTGGGGAAACAATCCGCAATCTCGATCTGGAGGGACAATATAGCAAGCGAGGCACACCCACCATGGGAGGGATCATCATCATTCTCTCCATTCTGGTCTCCACGTTGCTTTTTGGAAAGCTGGAAAATATCTACATCATCCTCATGTTGGTAAGTACCGTCTGGCTCGGCTTACTGGGCTTTGCCGATGATTATATCAAGGTATTCAAGAAGGACAAAGAGGGACTGAAAGGGAAAATTAAAGTCGTGGCGCAGATAGGCCTGGGACTTATTGTGGGATTGACAATTTTATGCAGTCCCGAGATCGTGGTAAGGGAAAACAGGGAGGTACGGGTGAACAACATCATCGAAGAGGTCGTCTACCAAACCGAAGATGTGAAAACAACCAGCACCACCATCCCCTTCATGAAGAACAACAACTTCGACTACAAGTGGCTGGTCAACTGGATGGGTGACTATGCCGATGAGGCAGCGTGGATTGTTTTCATCCTGGTGGTGATCCTCATTGTGACGGCTGTATCCAACAGCGCCAACCTGACCGATGGACTGGATGGATTGACGTCGGGCTCCTCGGCCATCATTGGCGTGGCACTGGGAATACTGGCTTATGTGTCGGGCCGTGTGGACTTTGCCTCTTACCTCAACATCATGCACATTCCCGGCGGAGATGAGCTCATGGTCTTTGCCAGCGCCTTTGTGGGTGCTTGTGTGGGCTTTCTCTGGTACAATGCTTATCCTGCACAGGTATTTATGGGCGACACAGGGAGTTTGACTCTGGGAGGCATCATCGGCGTGTTTGCGGTGCTCATCCACAAGGAACTGCTGCTCCCTATTCTCTGTGGTGTCTTCTTTGTGGAAGCCCTGTCGGTTATTGCACAGGTGACCTATTTTAAATATACGAAGAAAAAGTTGGGCGTTGGCAAGCGTATCTTCAAAATGACCCCGTTGCATCATCATTATCAGAAGCCTGGTAACGGAAGCATCGACGCATTGATACAGAAACCCTTTGCACCGCTTGCCGAACCCAAGATTGTGAGCCGCTTCTGGCTCGTGGGCATGATCCTGGTTGTGCTCACCCTGGCAACACTCAAAATGAGATAGTCGAATTGATTGATGGAGAGAGAAACAATGAACAGAAAATTAATGGTGGTTCTCGGAGGTGGTGAAAGCGGTGTAGGCTCTGCCATCCTTGCCAAAAAAGAGGGATTTGCTGTGTTCCTCTCCGACAAGGGCTCGCTGCAGGATAGTCACCGTGAGACATTGCAAGCCTACGGGATTGAATTTGAAGAAAACGGCCATACCGAAGAACGGATACTCAAGGCCGATGAAATTATAAAAAGTCCGGGAATACCCGATACTGCACCCATGATGCAAAAAGTACGTCATGCCGGTATCCATGTAATCTCTGAGATTGAATTTGCGGGCCGCTATACCGGTGCAAAGATGATTTGCATCACTGGTAGCAATGGCAAGACCACCACCACCAGCCTCATCTATCATATCCTGAAATCGGCGGGACTGAATGTGGGACTGGCGGGAAACATCGGGAAGAGCTTTGCGCGACAGGTTGCGGAGGAGCATTTCGATTATTACGTGTTGGAGCTCAGTAGCTTCCAACTGGAAGGTGTCTATGACTTCAGAGCCGACATTGCGGTACTGCTCAACATCACACCCGATCATCTCGATCGGTACGATCATGACTTGCAGCATTATGTGGACGCCAAGATGCGGATTATCCGCAACCAAAGGACGCAGGATGCTTTTATCTACTGGATCGACGACCCCATCGTCACACAACAGATTGCCAAACTGAAGCCGACGGCAACAAGCTATCCTTTCGGAGAACATCACAACACAGATGAAGTGGCTTATACCAAAAATGGAAAGATCATCATACAGGCAAAAGAAAGGGAATTCAATATGGAACTGGAACTATTGGCCCTCGAGGGATTGCACAATGTATACAACTCCCTGGCCTCGGGCATCGTGGCTAAACTGATGGACATCAGCGATGAACAGCTGCGAACATCACTGTCCGACTTTAAAGGAGTGCCGCACCGCCTCGAAAAGGTGGCCACAGTGCGGGGTGTGCAATACATCAACGACTCCAAAGCCACCAACGTGAACTCCTGTTGGTACGCGCTGCAGAGCATGCGTACCAAAACGGTGCTGATACTGGGAGGTACCGATAAGGGCAACGATTACAGTGAGATTGAAGAACTGGTAAAATCGAAGGCAAGGGCATTGATTTTTCTCGGAAAAGACAACAGCAAGCTGCATGCATTCTTTGGTGGGATGGTGCCCGTGATTCGTGAGGCCACATCGATGGAGGAGGCAGTGAAGACTGCTTATCAGCTTGCAGAAAAAGGGGATACGGTCTTGCTGTCACCCTGTTGCGCAAGCTTCGACCTGTTCCAAAACTACGAAGACCGGGGTGATCAGTTTAAGGAATGTGTGAGAAGGCTGTGACAAAACGCCCATGTGGCAGTGTGCCACTGCGGCGGTGTGATGATTTAAGAATATAATAATTAGTGGGTAACAACATGGAAAAAGAGATCAATCATACAATTGATCCGATGACTCCCGGGGAGGAGATGGCAGAGCCGGGGTTTGCGATCAAGGACTTTGGTAAAAAAATCTTCCAGGGGGATAAAGTGATCTGGTCGGTGTTTATCGTTCTCTGCGTGATCTCACTGGTGGAGATATTCAGCGCTACCAGCACCATTGTTTACCGGCAGCAGAACATGCTGGGGCCGTTTCTGCGACATGCCTTCTTTTTAATTGGGGGCGTGGGGGTGATCCTGCTCATTCACAACATCCCCTACCGCTATTTCTCTCTGTTAATCTTTGTGCTGCTGGGAGCCATTGTGTTGCTTGTGCTGACCCCGTTTATCGGGACCAGTGTCAACGGCGCAGAGCGATGGATATCCTTCCTGGGATTCACCATTCAACCATCCGAAATAGCCAAAATATCGCTGATGGGCACCATTGCTTTTCTATTAAGTAAGCAGAACGGTACAAATGACGCCCTGCTGTTTAAGTGGATGATCGGGCTGATGGTGCTGGTCTGCGGCATCATCGCCATGGACAACCTTTCAACAGCCATATTGCTCTTCGGAGTATGTTATCTCCTGATGTTTATCGGCAGTGTGAAGTTGGTGCGGCTCCTAAAGGTGGCTGGAGCGGGAATCGCATTGGTGGCTTTGTTGCTGCTTCTGCTGAATGTCATCCCCGAATCATGGACCGATGACGGACCCTTAAGCCGACTGGGTACATGGCAAAACCGTATCGCCAATTTTGGGGGAGACAAAAATCTGTCCGAAGAAGATTATTTTACCATCACCGATGATAATTACCAGGTGGCACACGCCAAGATTGCCATTGCAAATGGAGGGCTACTGGGTGTTTTCCCCGGGAACAGTACCGAACGCGATTTTCTTCCCCAGGCTTATTCCGATTTCATTTATGCCATCATCATTGAAGAGTTGGGCATCCTGGGCGGTATCGTTGTCCTGTTGCTTTATGTGATCCTGTTGATTCGCTCCGGGATGATTGCTCGCAGAATTGATAAGATGTTCCCCAAATATCTTGTTCTGGGCTCGGCGCTGATGCTTTCGATACAAGCTTTTATCAACATGGGCGTAGCGGTAAGCCTGTTCCCCGTCACCGGGCAGCCACTGCCCCTGATCAGCCGCGGTGGAACATCCACCCTGATTACCTGTGCGTACTTTGGGCTTATCCTGAGTGCCGACCGTTTTGGTATCGGTAAAAAAAGACGCGAAACGGATATCGACGATCGGAACGAGAGAGAGCAGGATGAAGAAGAACAGGCTCTGCAGCACGACACATCCATCGGTTCCGGACAGATGGAACCGATGAAAAGACCGGAAGTTGAAGTGGAATTTGAAACATATCAGGTATGAAAATCATTGTCAGTGGAGGAGGTACCGGAGGTCATATTTTTCCGGCTATATCAATTGCGAATGCGATCAGGGACAGATGGAACGATGTGGAAATATTGTTCGTGGGTGCCGAAGACCGCATGGAGATGGAGCGGGTGCCGGCGGCGGGTTATCGGATCATCGGATTGCCTGTGGCAGGGTTCGACAGGAGAAGCTTGCTGAAGAATGTTCCGGTGGCTTTTAAACTACTGCGAAGCATGCAGAAGGCAAGGCAGATCATCCACGATTTTAAACCCGACTTGGCTGTGGGTGTTGGCGGTTATGCCAGCGGACCCATCCTGAAGGCGGCCTCGGCGAAAGGAGTGCCTACTTTGCTTCAGGAACAGAATTCTTATGCCGGGGTGACCAACAAGCTACTGGCAAAAAAAGCTGCGGTGATCTGCGTGGCTTATGAAGGGATGGAAAAGTTCTTTCCCAAAGAAAAAATAGTCCTTACTGGCAATCCATGCCGGCAGGATCTCCTGGTTTCTGAGGAGAACCGCAAGAATGGATATGCCCATTTTCAACTTGACCCCGGCAAACGAACGATCCTGATGCTAGGAGGAAGCCTCGGGGCCCGCACACTCAACAACAGCATGGTGGAAGCTTTTCCCAAACTGGCTGCAGCTGACGATGTGCAGGTAATCTGGCAAAGTGGCAGGTATTACTACAAGGAGTTACAACAGCTGCAGGAGGCCGGAAAGATTCCACCCAACGTGCACTTGTTTGATTTTGTGAATCGCATGGATTACGCCTATTCGGTGGCCGACCTGGTGATTTCACGTGCCGGTGCCGGTTCCATCTCCGAGTTTTGCTTGCTCGGAAAGGCGGTTGTGTTGGTCCCTTCTCCCAATGTGGCGGAAGATCACCAGACCAAAAACGCACAGGCTCTGGTAAATAAAGATGCGGCTGTCATGGTCTCCGATGTGCTGGCGACTGCATTGCTGTTCGATGTGGCACTCTCACTCGTGCATAACGAGACGCAACTGGTGAACCTGAGCCGCAACATTGCACAACTGGCGCAGCACAATTCAGCGAACAGAATTGTGGACGAAATTGAGAAAATATTGGTAGTATGAACTATAAATCGGTCTATTTTATTGGTATCGGCGGCATTGGTATGAGCAACCTTGCTCGTTATTTTCTTTCAAAAGGAAAGAGGGTAGGAGGGTACGACCGTACAGAAACACCGCTCACCCAGGCGCTTCAACAAGAAGGCGCCTTTGTGCATTATGAGGATGAGATAGAGGCTATTCCGGCTATCTTTACAGAGAACAAAGAGCATACGCTCGTGGTATTCACCCCAGCCGTACCGGCGTCGCACGGTGAGTTGCTTTTTTTCAGGGTACAGGGGTTCACCATCATGAAAAGGGCACAGGTGTTGGGCGAAATCACCAAAACAAGTGATGCTGTCTGTGTGGCAGGTACACATGGAAAGACCACTGTTTCCAGCATGACTGCCCATCTGCTGCGCCAGTCGCACATAGATTGCAACGCCTTCCTGGGCGGAATTCTGAAAAATTACGACAGCAACCTGTTGCTCTCCGAGAAAAGCCACATCACCGTAGCCGAAGCCGATGAATATGACCGTTCATTTCATTGGCTGCGCCCCTGGATTGCCATCATTACTTCTGCTGATCCTGACCACCTCGATATTTATGGTACGGAGGAGGCCTACCGCGAAAGTTTTGAAAAGTTTACCTCGCTCATTCGTCCCCATGGCTACCTGATCATGAAAAAGGGGATCCCTGTTACGCCGCTTACCGATGAAACGGTGACGGTCATGACTTACGGAGAAGAGGAGGGTGATTATCATGCGGAACATATCCGGATTGTCGACGGAGAGATTCTGTTTGATTTTGTATCTCCCGAAAAGAAAATTACCGATATTTTCTTGGGCGTGCCTGTAAAGATAAATATTGAAAACGCCGTGGCTGCGATCGCTGCAGCAACACGTTGCGGTGTCACCGACGATGAAGTTCGCCATGCCATGCGCACCTTTGGTGGAGCGAAAAGACGGTTCGATTTTCACATTAAATCGCCGTCAATCGTTTTTATCGACGATTATGCCCATCATCCACAAGAACTCGCTGCGGCCATCAGTTCTGTCAGAGCACTCTATCCCGAGAGGAAGGTGACGGGTGTTTTTCAGCCGCATCTCTATTCACGCACCCGTGATTTTTTTGAGGATTTTGGACAGAGCCTCTCTCTGCTGGACGATGTGATCCTGTTGGACATTTATCCGGCGAGAGAAGAACCCATTGAAGGGGTGACCTCGCAGCTTATATTCGACCGGATTACTTCGCCAGAGAAGATGTTGTGCAGGAAAGATGAGCTTCTGGAAGTGCTTTCACACAAGCAGTTGGAAGTGTTGGTGACCTTCGGTGCCGGAGACATCGATCGGTTGCTTCCCGACATCGAAAGCTTACTGCGAAGGAACTACAGGGTAAATGATTAATGTTTTAAAATTCGATCGGCTATTGCGTATCTTGGCGTATCTTTGTGTAATCAAACCAAACAGGTAACACTTGAAGAAATTCATTCTCATATTGATCGCAGTCGTTATAATGGGATATCTGATCTTCTCGGCATCCTATTTCAGTGATTCTTCGCACGAAAACCTCTGTGAACGGTTTGAGGTAATCATCAGTGACAGTAGCATTACCCGTTTTGTTGATACACAGGAAATTGTGAATCTGGTGAAGCGGGAGGATCTTTATCCTGTGGGTAAAAAATTCGGGGAGATCAATACACTGGCCATACGTGATGCCATCCTTACCAATCGCCTGGTGGAGTCGGTAAAAGTATTTACTACCGCCGACGGTTCCATTGTGGCGTCCATTCGCCAGCGGGAACCGGTGTTGAGAATTATCTCAGATACGAAAGGTAGTTTCTACGTGGACAAAGATCGCATGATCATGCCCCTTTCGTCGAACTTTGCTGTTTACCTGCCCGTGGCCACAGGTATCATCGACGAAGAGTTTGCACAAAATGAGCTGTATGATTTTGCGATGTTTCTTCGTGGTAATCCCGATTGGGATGCGTGGATAGCACAGATTGTGGTGAAAAGGGACAAGGAGGTGCTACTGATACCGCGGGCTGGAGATTTCAAAATTATCTTGGGGAGTCTGGATAACTACCCGGACAAGCTGGCAAAGTTTGCTCTTTTCGTGGAGAAAGGATTGAATGTGGTCGGATGGAATCGATATAGCGAGATTAACCTGAAATACGAAAATCAGGTGGTGGCCACAAGAAAGTAACATAACCAAAAGTTCATCGACCAAACATATGATGCATTCAGGATTTATAGCAGTAATTGATCTGGGCAGTTCCCGAATTAAGGGAATTGTGGGGCGCAAAAATGAGCACAACGTGCTATCCATTCTTGCAAGCGGCTCCATTGATGCAGGTAGTTCCATCCGTCGTGGCATGGTGTACAACATCGAACAGGTAGGAGCCAATGTGCACAAGCTGGTGATGATGCTCGAGAACAGCATCAGTAAGAAAATAGGCAAAGTATATGTCTCTCTGGCTGGTCAATCGTTACACACCATGCAGTTCAATGAGATGAAACAATTGTCTGCCGGCATGGTCACCGAAGAGGTCGTCAGTCAGTTGCGCAAAGCAGCAGAAAAGTTTCAGCCCGAGATGGTGCGTAACTACAAAGTGGCTGAGGTGGAATATTATATCGACGACAAACCGGAGCGCAGCCCCGTGGGGGTTACCGGCTCCCAGATAGAAGCAGGCTACGAACTCATTGTAGGTCGCCCCAATCTGTTGTCGAACATTGAAAAGAGCATCGCTGCTAAAACAGAACTCAGAATATTGGATTTTATCGTCGGCCCTATCGCCTCTGCTGAGATAGCCCTCAATGAGGAAGAGAAGGAACTGGGATGTGCATTTGTTGATTTCGGAGCAGGCACAACCTCGCTCATCGTCTACAAAAATGGATTGTTGCGACGCCTGGTTGTCATTCCCTTTGGGGGAAAAAACCTGACCAAAGATATCAGTGCACTAAATTTTACCGAAAACGATGCCGAGCAGCTGAAAATTAAGTTTGGCCGGGCCATGGAGAATCAGGATACGCCACTATTTACCTCTCCATTTGCTTCGAAACCCGATTTCGATCTCACTGAATTAAACAAGGTCATTGGGATGCGCCTCGATGAGATTGTTGCCAATGTAAAGGAACAAATCATTCTTTCAGGTTACGAGGGACAGTTGGGAGCGGGCATGATCATTACCGGAGGAGCATCTCAGCTGAGAAATCTCGATCTTTATCTGACGCATAAGTTGAAGATGCCGGTAAGAAAGGCATCGGCAAAAAAAACATTGGTCAACAATTCGCCCGACTTGATCAACGATCCTGCCTTTACGCAAGCACTGGGCATGTTGTTGTTTGCCGTTGAGGATTGTGAACTGCCCGTGGAGGTCATTTCTGAAGAAAAAGATGAAGATCGCAAGGAAAGCTCTTCGGGTTGGTTTTCTGGGAAAAACAAAAAAAATAAAAGCGACAAGAAGAAGGAGAAGGTCAAAGCCGAGAAACAAGAGGGCGGATTCTTTAACAAGATTGAAGATGTTTTAGGTGGTATTTTTTCGGAAGAGGAGGATGAATAAAAGAGAAAGGATTAGCAGCAATGGACAACGATATTTTAGATTTTCAGTTTGAGAGTCATACCAATGCCATCATCAAGGTGATTGGCGTGGGTGGGGGTGGTGGAAATGCCGTCAACCACATGTTTCAGGAGGGAATCCATGATGTCTCTTTTGCTTTGTGTAACACCGATCAACAGGCTTTGATGGAATCTCCCGTGCCCATGAAAATACAATTGGGCGAAAGTACGACGGGTGGTTTGGGAGCTGGCAACAAGCCCGAGGTAGCGCAACAGGCCGCCGAGGAGAGCGTGGAGATGATTGAGGAGCTGCTGAGTGATGGCACACGCATGGTTTTTATCACAGCTGGCATGGGAGGGGGTACCGGCACGGGCGCTGCCCCTGTAGTGGCGCGTGTGGCGAAGGAAATGGGTATTCTCACTGTGGGTATTGTGACCATTCCCTTCATGTTTGAAGGCCCCCGCAAGATTGTACAGGCGGTAAAGGGCGTGGAGGAGATCGCCAAAAATGTGGACGCGTTGCTGGTCATCAACAACGAACGTCTCCGTGATATCTACAGCGACCTGACGATGCTCAATGCTTTTGCACGCGCCGATGATACGCTGGCAACTGCTGCCAGGAGTATCGCCGAGATCATCACCGTACACGGTCACGTGAACTTGGATTTTGCCGATGTGAATACCACGCTCAAAGATGGTGGCGTGGCCATCATGAGCAGTGGCCTCGGGAAGGGAGCCGATCGCATCAACGATGCAATAAGAAACGCGTTGCACTCACCCCTGCTCAACAACAACGATGTTTTCAGTGCAAAGAAAATACTGATTAACTTGTCGTTTGGTGAAACCCACCCCCTGATGATGGAAGAGATGAACGCCCTGCACGATTTTATGTCGAAGTTCAGCAGGGAGATCGAAGTGATCTGGGGCGCTGCCGTGGAACAGCAGCTGGATGAAGAGGTGAAGGTCACCTTGCTTGCTACTGGCTTCTCCATCTCCAGTGTCCCGGGAATAAAGGAACACCAGGATGAAAAAACGAAGGCCGAAGAGATACAGGAACAAATTGAACGGGATGCACGACTGGCCCAGGAAAGAAGGGACAAGGATCTGATTGAGAAATATTACGGAAAAACGGGATTAAAGACGCTGACCACTGTAAACTACAGCCAGGAGCCTTTTGTGCTGACCATCGATGAACTGGACGACGACAAGGTGATTGAGGCACTGGAAAAAGTACCAGTCTTTAAGCGTGAAGCTGATTTTAACCCACGCGTCTTCCAGTCTGAAACGCATTCCCAATCTTCTTCCCTGTTTGATTGAGCTATGCAGTAATGATTGCTGCATAACACGAACGCAGTGAGCGAACGACGGTGAGGCAATCACTGAACAAGACAACCGACAAACATATACAAAGAAAACAAATCATATGGCACTATTAGAAACAATTACCGAAGAAATTAAAAAAGCCATGCTTGCCAAGAACAAAGTACGTCTGGAAGCATTGAGGGGTATCAAGAAAGAGTTGCTGGAAGCTAAAACAGCGAAGGGAGCGTCGGATGAACTTTCGGATGAAACAGCTATTGCCATCCTGCAAAAAATGGTAAAACAACGCAAAGACAGTGCTGATATCTACGCTGAACAGAACCGCCCAGACCTAGCGGAGCCTGAACTTGAGCAGATGAAAGTCATTCAGGAGTACCTTCCCACACAAATGACTCCCGAGGAACTGGAGAATGAAGTGAAACTCATCATCGCTGAAACCGGCGCTACTTCTATGAAGGAAATGGGCAAGGTGATGGGATTGGCGACGAAACGGCTGGCCGGAAAAACGGAAGGACGGGCCATCTCGGAAATGGTAAAGAAGCTTCTTTCCTGAGAAAATGAGCTACAACTTCCTTACATAAGGTACGTAAACTTTCTTCATCCTTTTTTCGAGCGGATTGCGTTTGCGTACTTTCTTCTCCAGCTTTTGGAGGTCGGCTAGCCTGTTTTTGCCTGCCTTAAAATCGTCGGTGAGCAACAACAATGAAATTGTTTCCTCATCCACCGTACGTAAGCTGAATACAACCGTGCTGTGCTCAATGATGTCGTTCTCGGTCAGTGTGGCCCGATGCTGCATTCCCGGGGAGTGCTCTAACGTGAGAGCATCGTAACCCATGGCCGAGATCCTGATCTTCCCCATTTTCGGGTTGTGGGAGAACCAAGCCTCACCATCATCACCGGTAATCTTCGATGCAATCAATTTGTCGGAGTGTGTTCGTGCTTCGACCAGAATATTCTGCAGCGGATAGTTGTTTATACCCACCACCTTCACCAGACAACTATCGTTGTGTGAACTCTCCGTGGCTTGACCGAATGACTTTTCACCGGAAAAATCTGTTGTGTTCACCAACAGAAAATGATCCAGCTCCTCGTAAGTTCCTTCTCCCACCTGCGCAGTAGATAACCCTGCAAAGCCGGAGATACTGAAAAAAACTTTGCCGTTTGTAAAGGCAAGTGAGTCGGTTCCATTCTGATAAGTCGCCTCCTTTTGTTGTGCGGTGAGTCCGATCGTCAGGAGGAGCGTGCATGCGAGAAGCAGATATTTTGTCATGAGCAGGACGTGTAAGCCGTTTAAGAAGTAATTTGAAGCAAATATAGTATAATTTTCGACGTTATAGGGGTTATTTGATCACAAAAGTCCCTCTTAGTCGGATATCGTTTGATGCCGCTCCCATCATGGCTGTGAATTCTCCTGGTTCTGTTTCTTCTTCCATCTGCAGGTTGAATAACGACAACTGATGAGGTTTCAAGATAAAGCTTATTTTGCGTGATTCTCCCTTTTTCAGGAAAACACGTTCAAAATCTTTCAGTTGAATGGGAGGCGTGGCCACAGAACTGATATTGTCCTGCACATAGAGCTGTACCACCTCTTCTCCATCGTAATTGCCGCTGTTTTTGATCACGCAGGATATATGCGTCACCTCTCCTACCTGCGAGATAGACAGATCGGTGTATTCAAAAAAGGTGTAACTTAAGCCGTAACCAAAAGCATATAAAGGGGTACTCTCTCCCTCGACATATTTATTTTGTCGTCCCAGTGAATAATACACTGGTAGTTGCCCTACGCTGCGTGGTACAGATACAGGCAGTCGACCTGCTGGATTGTAATTTCCGAAAATGATGTCAGCCACAGCGTGACCTCCTTCCTGCCCGGGGTACCAGGCACACAGCAGTGCATCTGCTTTTTCCGACGCAAGGTTCATATTCAGGGGCCTCCCCTGAATGTAGATTACGATAAGTGGTTTCCCTGTTTCGATAATTGCCTTTAGTAGCTTCTCCTGATCACCCAGTAGTTCCAGTGTTTTCCGATCGTATCCTTCACCCGACTCCATATCGGAAATCAATTCTTCCTTGTCGTCCGACACCACGGCCGCACCGGTTTCGATGTATTCTGTCCGGAAGTCCCTGGCACTCGATCCTCCCAGTACCAGCACCGTGACTTCGGCGTTTTGCGCAGCTACTACTGCTTCCGCAATATTGCTTTGCGTGGTATCTCTGATGGCGCAGCCCTTCACATAACGCACGGTGGTGGAGGGGGAGACCGTTCTTTTTATCCCGTCGAGTATGGTGGCAATCTCAGTCCGTTCCTGTGGAGCTGTATAGTCACCAAGTTGATTGTATAGGTTATCGGCATTCGGCCCTATAACGGCAATGCTTTTTATTTCTTTCGATAGCGGAAGGAGGTTGTGCTCATTTTTGAGCAACACAGTTCCCTCTTTGGCTACTTCACGGGCGAGAGCCCTGTGATGGTTGCTCCTGACAAGGGCAGATACTTTTGAGGAATCAACGTAGGGACTTTCAAACAGACCCATCTCAAACTTTAAACGCAATACACGAGCTACGGCGGTATCGAGATCGGCAGACGTGATCAGCCCTTCCTGAAGTGCCAACTCCAGATTTCTGTCATAGGCATTTCCACCGAGATCGGTCTCCACACCTGCTTTGAGTGCGGCAACAGCTGCATGTTTGATGTCGGGGACAGTCCTGTGTGAGGTCGCAATCCCTTCCACACTGCCCAAGTCGGAGAAAACAAACCCATCGAACTGCCACTTTCCTCGTAAAATATCGGTCAGCAGGTAGCGGTTCGCTGTACAGGGAATACCATCGATGGCATTGTAAGCTGTCATGATTGTTTTTGCTCCGGCGTCGACAGCCATGCGGAAGGGTGAGAGGTGATTGGAGAATAACTCTCTCATGCCAATCATGGCTTGCTGTCCATTGTGCCCGCCTACGGGGATGCCATACGCCACAAAATGTTTCAATGTGGAATAGACATGTCGGCCATCCCCCATCTGGGATCCCTGCAGCCCTTTTACGAAAGAACTGCCCAGGATACCCGTGAGCACAGGGTCTTCGCCAAAGGTCTCCTCCATCCTCGACCATCGTGGGTCGCGTGCCACATCGATGATGGGGCCATATCCGATGTGGGCACCCTGCAGCCTCGTCTCCAGCGCAATGGCTTCGCCCATTCTGAAGATCAAATCTTTGTTGAAGGTGCTTGCCTGCGCCAGCGAAGTGGGAAATACCGTGGTTCCGATAGCCATATGACCGTGGGCGCATTCTTCGGCAAAGAAAATGGGAATTCCCAGTCTTGTTTTTTCCAGCGCATACTGTTGCAGGGCATTGAGTGCTTTTGCAGAGAGTTCGGGGTCTAAGCCCGTCTGAATTGTTTTTCTGGTCCACGGGTCGGCGCGCAAGGTGGCCCAGAATGTTCCGGGCTGCACATCCTGCATCAGTTTCACGAATGCATCAGAAACCACCACTTCCTTTCCTTGTTTTTCATACATTTCCCAACCTGTCGGGGAGCATAACTGTCCTACTTTCTCTTGGGTCGTCATCCTTGAGAGCAGATCCTGCACACGTGCTTCAACGGAGGCCTGTGGATTTTTGTAGAGAGGCTGTGCCGAAAGATGAGAAAAGATAACGATGGGAAAAAGGATATAAACTATTTTGTGCATATCAGTCCAGGTTAAAGGTGAGAACAAGGGATTCTTGTTTGATGTTTTTGGGCAGATATACCGTTGTCTTATTTCCCTGGGTACGCCATTTGAGTCGCTTGTTATTTTGCAGTAGCCGCATGGGTGAGCCTTTGGCAGGTCTATTCCCTTCCCATTCTATGACTGCAGGGAGATACTCGTTCTCTGGCAGGGTGTAGAGCGCATAAAGGGTTTTCTGATCTTTACTCGCCGTGAACCACACGTTGTCGCTGTTGTAAAGGGCAGTAGAACGGGTGTTGTAAACACCCTCCCCGTTTACACGCAACCAGGCACCCACTTTTTCGAGACGCTCAACAACGGGTTGCTCAATGAGGCCCTCTGCCGTAGGTCCCACACCCAGAAGCAAACATCCCCCTTTGGCCGTGATCTCAATGAGTGTGTTAATAACCTGTTGTGCAGATTTATAGGGGGCATTGGGAACCCACCCCCAATCGTTGCTTAGCGGGATGCAGCTTTCCCATGGAAATGGGAGCTGTGCATCGGGAATCGATCGTTCGGGAGTTTGATAATTCTCGTATTTCCCTTTGATGGTTCTGTCCACGATAAGGATGCCTGGTTGATTCCGGCGCACACTGTTTGCAATACGCTCCATGTCGATATCCTGACGGGGTGGAGCTACCCAGCCTCCATCAAGCCAGAGAATATCGATATCTCCATATCGGGAGGTTATTTCATTGAGTTGGTTAAAGGTGAACTCCTTGAATTTCTCCCACCGCTGCGGGTGGCGTTCAATCTGATAATTTACATGTCGGTTGGGAGTTGCATAGTAGTCCCACCAATAGTACTGACTGTGCCAATCAGGTTTCGAGAAGTAAGCCCCGATCATGAAATCTTTCTTCCGGAACGATTCAAACACATAACGAGCCACATCGGCCTTGGGATGATCTTTGAAAGGGCCGTGAGCGATTGAGAAATCACTCTCTTTGGTGTCGAACATATTAAACCCGTCGTGGTGTTTTGTGGTAAAAATGGCATATTTCATACCCGCCCTCTCCATCACATCTGCCCATTGGTCGGGATCGAAATCTACCGGGTTAAACTGATCTTTCAGACCCCAGTACCATTTTTTGTAATCGGTGTAGGCGATGGTACTATCGCGTGGTATCCAGTCCACATCCTCGGAACAGATGGACCACGACTCCACAATGCCTGGCAGGGAGTACAATCCCCAGTGAAACAAGACACCGAATTTAAGATCCTGCCAGCGGTCGAGCTGTTGCAATACCTTTTCGTCTGTGGGCATCACATAACCGTCCGATTGCTGGTGTGTGAATCCCTGCTGTGCATGGAGTGTAAGGACGATAATAGAAGCAATGAGCGTGAGGACAGTTTTGTGTTTCATATACCTCTTCCTTTATTTGATGGTTTAAAAATGTGCTGTAAAGATACCTTTTGTGTGGATAACAAAAAAATCAGGGCCGCAAAAAAGCAGCCCTGATTATAATATAAAAGGAATCAACGTTTTCGTAGGTCAGGTGGACCAAAAGGAGAATCTCGTCATGTTGTTTACAATCCTTTTTCTGTCAAATAACGTTCGGCATCCATCGCTGCCCGGCATCCAGTCCCAGCAGCAGTAACTGCCTGGCGATAGATGGGATCGGCCACGTCTCCACAGGCAAATACACCCTCTACATTGGTGCGGGTATAGGGACTGTCGGTTTTGATATAACCCACGTCGTCCAGATGAATGTAATCTTTGAATATGTCGGTGTTGGGCTTGTGGCCGATGGCCAGAAAGAAACCATCCACCGCAATATCGCGCTTCTCTTCATCCGGTTCACCCATTCTTTTTACCAGATGCACGCCTTCCACTCCTTTTTCTCCGAAAAGGCCTACGGCATTGTGTTCGAACAGAACTTCAATTTTGGGATTATTCATCACCCTCTCCTGCATGATCCGTGAGGCACGCAGATAAGGTTTGCGAACAATCATATACACTTTGTCGGCCAGTCCCGACAGGTAAGTGGCCTCTTCGCAGGCGGTGTCACCACCACCTACAACTGCAACTTTCTTCTTCCGATAGAAAAATCCGTCGCAGGTGGCACAGGCCGATACCCCTTGTCCGGCATACCTGGTTTCGTCCTCGAGACCCAGATATTTTGCCGTGGCACCGGTAGAGATGATCACTGTGTCGGCTTCAATCACCTTCTCATTGTCGATGGTTACCCTTAGGGGGCGTACTGAAAAGTCTACTGCGGTGGCTCTGCCTGAACGCACGTCGGCACCAAAACGCTGAGCTTGTTTTTTTAGATCCTCCATCAACTCAGTTCCGGTGATTCCGTCGGGATAACCGGGGAAGTTTTCCACCTCTGTTGTCGTTGTCAGCTGCCCTCCCGGTTCCATTCCTTCATAAAGAACGGGGCTCAGATTAGCACGTGAGGCGTATATGGCGGCGGTATAGCCGGCCGGTCCTGATCCAATAATCAGGCATCGTACTTTGTTGCTCATATCTATGTTTTGTAAGTTAATATTCTTCTCTCATGTGGCTGTGGAAGCGAAGGTTCCTTGGGCTAATGAATGGTTCAAAGGTACGACTATTCTTCGAGATATGAAATCGTTATCGGATTTATCTATTCGGCGTAAACGGAAAATATGGAGATCAGAGACCCTGTTTCAACGTTATCGGAGATCCACAATCTCCGCATCCGGATGTGCAGTTTTGTCGAAACGAAACAGGGCATCGTCGAACTGATAATTGGCATTGTAGCGGTTGATGTTTATCTGGGTTTGCATGCCATTGACTGCGGTCAAAACCACCTGGACCACTGTGTAATTTTTTTTGTTGATGGAGGCGGTCACCCGTTTGAAGTCTTTATTGCCCGTGGCAGGTTGCATCTCAATCTGATAAACCGGAATGTTGTTCACTGTTTTTGAAACGGGTGCTTTTAGGAGATAGCCATTTTTATACATTCCCAGCAATGCTAAGGGGCTTACAGCTGCAATTTCCTGTCCGACAGGTTCGCTGATATTTACCTCGTTGGCATCCTTCATAAATACCCATTGTGTTTCTCCGTCGAACCAGATGTGCATGGCCTCCATTTCCAGTTTGAAACGGTCTCCTTTGATGTATGCCTTACCCGTTTCAGTCGGGTAAGCATTACCGTCGGCATCAATTGAGGTTGTCTCGAACAACAGCTCGATACCCTGCGATCTCTCGAAGCCGGCAAAAGCTTTGTCCATGATGGCGATCGCTTCCGCATTGCGCTGACCAAGGAGGGGAAGCGATAAAAAGAGGGCAGCAAAAAGGAATAAACCAGGTCTCATTTTCTTTTGTTTTATTTTTTCAATTGATGACGACAAACTTCTATGTTGTGAATGGACAAAAAAACGGATGAAGGGTTTAACAGTGACCGACTGGAAGTAGAATCTGTTTACCGCATTGAATCGAGCAATTTCTCCAGGGAGTACTCGTCGGCAATAAATACATCGCGCGGTTTGCTCCCCTGTGCTGGTCCTACAATTCCGGCTGCCTCAATCTGATCCATGAGCCTGCCGGCACGGTTGTACCCAATGGAAAACTTACGCTGGATGAGCGATGTGGAGCCTTGTTGGTGTACCACGATGAGGCGTGCCGCTTCCTCGAAGAGGGGATCGCGATCGTTCAGGTCTACTGACCCGGATGGCGTATCAGCATCAGTGGTCACCTCAGGCAGTGCGAATGCACTGTCGTAACCATGCTGCTTGCCGATGTACTGCGCGATCTCCTCCACCTCAGGAGTGTCAACAAAGGCGCACTGAATGCGAATCAGGCTGCTTCCCTGAGAGAAGAGCATGTCGCCACGACCAATGAGTTGGTTGGCACCACTCATGTCGAGAATGGTGCGTGAGTCGATCTGCGAGGTCACGCGAAAAGCCATGCGTGCAGGGAAGTTGGCCTTGATGGTGCCGGTGATGATGTTGGTAGTGGGCCGTTGCGTGGCAATCACCATGTGAATACCCACGGCACGTGCTTTCTGCGCAATACGGGCAATGGGCATCTCAATCTCCTTTCCTGCAGTCATAATCAAGTCGCCAAACTCGTCGATCACCACCACGATGTAAGGCATGTAGCGGTGTCCCTTTTCGGGGTTCAACCGTCTTTTCACAAACTTCTCGTTATACTCTTTGATGGCACGCACATGAGCACGCATCAGTAACTCATACCGGTCGTCCATTTCCCGGGTGAGTGAATTAAGAGTTTGTGTTACTTTTGTTACATCGGTGATGATGGCTTTTTCTTCATCGGGCAGCTTGGCAAGATAATGTTTTTCAATGGTAGAGTATATGTTAAACTCCACCATCTTGGGGTCGATCAGCACCATCTTCATCTCCGACGGGTGTTTCTTATAGAGCAACGAGGTGATGATCGCATTGAGTCCCACCGACTTGCCCTGCCCGGTGGCTCCAGCTACCAGCAGGTGCGGCATCTTGGTGAGATCGAACATAAAAACCTCGTTGGTAATGGTTTTCCCAAGGGCTACCGGTAGGTCGTAACCGCACTCTTGAAAACGCTTGGAGGAGATCACCGATTGCATGGATACGATCTGTGGGTCTTTGTTGGGAACCTCTATGCCAATGGTGCCCTTGCCGGGCATAGGGGCGATGATGCGAATGCCCAAGGCAGAAAGACTCAGTGCGATGTCATCTTCCAGGTTCCGGATCTTGGAGATGCGTACCCCAGCCTGGGGTACAATCTCGTAGAGGGTGATGGTGGGGCCTACAGTGGCTTTGATGGAGACAATTTCTATGCCATAGTTGCGCAGTGTATGGATGATCTTCTCCTTGTTTTCGTTTTGCTCATTCATGTCAACCCCTTTTTCGCCTGTGTTGTAAATCTTCAGCAGGCTCATGGAGGGAAACCTGAAGGAGGAGAGATCTTTTCGTGGATCATAATCTTCAATTACGTCGGTCTCTTCAGAAACTGGACTTTCCGGCGTTATCTTATCCGCTGGTGGTGGGCTCAACGATACCGTTTCATCATCCTTGGGTACAATTACCTCGAATGCGTTGTCCTGTACCGGTTTCCTTTGCGGCAGCGGCGACTGGGGTGTAACAAACGGCGCATTGTTGGGTGTTGTTTTTTCTTCGGCCTCTTCTTCGTCTTGCTCTTCCATCTCTTCCGAAGCAAGTGCAGCCTCTTTTTTCTCTTTTATCTTTGTGATGAACCGTTTGAACCACCCTGGTTTTTTCTCTTCCATGGGCTCCTCGGATTCTTCAGTTTCTGTTATTTCCGGACTGAGGACCGTGAAGGATGCATCATCGTGTTTGGGGAAGGGGGGCTTGTTATTCACCAAGGTCTGTTGAATCTTGTAAATCGAGCTTTTGCGGAAAATAACGATCGTGATCAATAAAAGCAGTAGAATAAGCAGGATCACGCCGGGCCAGCCCACACTGCTCTCCAGAATTCGTTCTATCTCTATGCCATGCGATCCACCCCATTTCACATGAGAGTGTGGAAATAGCTTGTCGAGGATGAAAGCACTGCTTACAGAACCGCCTATGAGACCAAAGGAAGTGATGAATATTGCTTTCAGGAAAGGAAAGTCGGACACTTTCATCATGCGGAGTCCGATATAAATAATAAAAATGGGTATCAGTACGGAGAAAATACCAAACCATTCGTTTACAACCGTCTCGGCGATAAAAGCTCCGCCGGCACCTGTCCAGTTCTCTACCTGTGGTGCCTGGGAGCGAATAAGCTCGAAGAACGTTTTGTTCAACACCTTACTTTGGTCTTCTGCACCGGTGAAAAAGAAGGAGACAATGGCCAGCAGCATGAAGATGCCGACAAAAGCGGTGATCACGCCCGTGATAAAATGGAGCCGTTCACTCTTTAAGGAGCTGAACCACGGGGTATTCTTTTTCCTTGTTGCGGAAGATCTCTTCCTTTTTCGTTTTGCCATATGTGAAGTTAACATCCCTTTTAAACGCGGATCGATAGCAGTATGCTGATCTCCCGGGACGACGGGAAGAAAAAATCGTCCTCGGGAATGAATGTACAAATTTAAGAAAAAGAAAATTAGATCAAAAACAAAGCTTTGCAGAAAAATGTGAAAGGTCCGCGAATCACTTCGCAGACCTCTCCTGTTAACACAATCTTCATGAAACAAACTACACTATCGAGTTGATTGCAGATTGATAATCGGGTTCCTGTGCAATCTCAGAAACCAGTTCCGTATGAAGGACCTTTCCTTCGGAATCAATAACGACCACGGCACGGGCCAGAAGACCTCTGAGCGGCCCGTTGTTCATCACAAGTCCATAATCTTTGCCGAAATCATTGTCTCGGAATGTGGACAGTGTGATCACATTCTCAATACCCTCGGCCGAGCAAAATCTGCCTGCAGCAAATGGCAGGTCAGCAGAAATACCCAACACAACCGTGTTATCCAACGAGGCGGCTTCCTTGTTGAAGCGGCGCACTGAAGCGGCGCACGTTCCGGTGTCGAGGCTCGGAAAGATATTCAGTACCACATTTTTTCCTTTGAAATCGGATAACTTTGCTTCAGAGAGATCACTCTTCACCAATGTAAAATCGGGTGCCGAAGCTCCTTTATCGGGTAGTTCGCCGGAGGTTTGCACAGGGCTGCCTTTAAATGTGATATTTGCCATGTTATATTTATAATTTAAAACTATTCTGAATAAATTTGCTTGTTATAAGCACTAAACAACCTCTGTCAGCAAATGTTCAGCATATTTTCATTTTTAACATTTAGTGAGTCGAAAAAGCCTTGTGATGAAGCTCTTCGCGCAAATAACGAGCTGTGTGGCTTTGCTCACAACGGATAACTTCCTCCGGGGTGCCGGTGACGAGTATGTTGCCCCCTTTTTCTCCTCCTTCAGGACCCAGGTCTATGATGTGATCGGCACACTTGATGATGTCGAGATTGTGTTCGATGACGATCACAGTATTGCCCTTCTCTACCAGCTTGTTTAACACACCCAGTAACACACGGATGTCTTCAAAATGAAGCCCTGTGGTGGGTTCATCCAATACGTAAAGTGTATTGCCGGTATCGGCACGAGCCAGCTCTGTAGCCAGCTTCACGCGCTGGCTCTCTCCTCCCGAAAGGGTGGTGGAAGATTGCCCCAGTCGAATATATCCAAGCCCTACTTCCTGTAACACTTTTATCTTATGCAGGATATTGGGCACATTCTCAAAAAAATCAACAGCCATGTTGATGGTCATATCCAGTACATCGGCAATAGATTTCCCCTTGAAGCGTACTTCCAGTGTCTCGCGGTTGTATCTCTTGCCATGACAAACCTCACAGGGAACCATTACATCGGGCAGGAAATTCATTTCGATGGTTTTGTAGCCATTGCCACTGCATTGCTCACATCGCCCTCCCTTCACATTGAAGGAGAACCGTCCAGGTTTGTAAGCCCGTATCTTTGCCTCGGGCATGCCGGCAAAAAGGGTTCGAATGTCGGAGAATACGCCGGTGTAGGTTGCCGGGTTGGAGCGGGGTGTGCGACCAATGGGCGACTGATCTACACTCACAACCTTATCGAGATGCTCCACCCCCTTTACTGCTGTATAAGGCAGCGGATCTTTGAGTGAACGGTAAAATTTCTGGCTCAGAATAGGCTGCAAAGTTTCGTTAATCAGAGTCGATTTGCCGCTACCCGACACGCCGGTGACACAAATAAAGGTGCCCAGCGGAAATGTTACGGATACTTGCTTCAGGTTGTTGCCTGTGGCGCCTTCAATTATGAGCTTCTTACCGTTTCCTTTTTTTCGCTTTTCCGGTATGGCAATCTCCAGCTTCCCATTGAGGTAGTTAGAAGTCAGAGTGTTCTTTTTGAGCATCTCTGAGGGAAGTCCCTCAAAAACCACCTCTCCTCCTTTGCGGCCCGCAAAAGGACCCATGTCCACGATATAGTCGGAGGCGAGCATCATATCTTTATCATGCTCCACCACCACTACCGAGTTGCCTGAGTCTCGCAGTTTTTTCAATGAGTCAATCAACCGGTGGTTGTCTCGTTGATGCAGGCCGATGCTGGGCTCATCCAGAATATAGAGCACATTCACCAGCTGTGATCCTATTTGTGTGGCCAGCCGGATGCGCTGGCTTTCCCCTCCTGAGAGGGAGGCCGATGTACGGGAGAGTGACAGGTATCCCAGTCCCACATCCAGCAGGAACTGTAGCCGCGAGAGGATTTCTTTCTTGATCTCTTCGACAATAAGCCGCTGCTTTTCAGAGACCTCCGATCCAAAGCTATTGAACCAGTCATACAGCTCCTCGATATCCATTGCGGACAGCTCGGCGATATTTTTTTCGTTGATTCTGAAATGCAGGGCTTCCTTGTTCAGCCGTTGTCCTTTACACTCGGGACAGACCGTGGTGGTGATAAACTGCCCTGCCCACTTCTGTGCTGTGGCCGAGGCTTCCTCTTCCTGCTGCATTTCGATATACTTTGCCACTCCTTCGTAGGAAACCATGTAGTTGGAGTTACCCAGCGACTCATTTCTGATCTTCAATCGTTCATTGGTGCCAAACATGATCTCTTCAATAGCCTCTTGGGGAATATCTTTCAAGGGTGTCTTCAGTGTGACGCCATACTTTTCACAGATGGCTGTGATCTGCCAGAAAAGAAGGTTGCTCCGTTCTTTTCCCAGTGGAGCAATGCCCCCAGCAGCAATACTCAAATCGGGATTGGGAATGATTTTCTCAATATCGACCTGATCTATGGACCCGATGCCCTTGCAGGTGGGACAGGCCCCCTGGGGTGAGTTGAAAGAAAAGTTATGCGGTGCCGGCTCATTGTATGACAGACCCGTAGTGGGACACATCAGACTTCGGCTGTAATGCCTTACTTCATTGGCCTCCACATCCTGGATGAGAATCAGCCCCTGCCCCTGCTTCATGGCGGTACGAATACTTCCCTTCAGCTTGTCTGCAAACTTGTTGGATACCACCAGCTTGTCGATCAGTATCTCAATGCTGTGATTTTTATACCTGTCTACACGCATGCCCGGAATGATCTCCCTGATCTCCCCATCTATGCGCACGTTGAGATAGCCTTTTTTGCGGATCTGCTCAAAGAGCTCTTTATAATGTCCCTTTCTGTTTCTTACCACAGGGGAGAGGATGTATATTTTTTTGCCGATATATTTTTCCAGAATCAGCTCCAGTATCTGCTCATCGCTGTATTTTACCATTTTCTCCCCGGTGATGTATGAGTAAGCCTCACCCGCACGTGCATAGAGCAGGCGCAGGAAGTCATATATCTCGGTGGTGGTGCCTACGGTGGAGCGGGGGTTCTTATTGGTGGTCTTCTGTTCGATGGAGATCACGGGACTGAGGCCGGTGATCTTGTCCACATCGGGCCGTTCCATTTTTCCCAGGAAACCGCGGGCATATGCAGAGAAGGTTTCGATATAACGTCGTTGTCCTTCAGCGAAGATGGTGTCGAAGGCGAGTGACGATTTACCGCTGCCGCTCAACCCGGTCACCACGGTGAGTGCGTCGCGAGGAATCGTTACGTCGATATTTTTCAGGTTGTGCACGCGTGCACCCTGTACGTAAATTTGTTCTGTTTCGGAAGCCATAGTTTGTATAAACGATCGATAGACCATAAAAGTTTAGTTCACCACCCATGCAGGATTGTGTACTTTGGGGTGTTCCCTTTTGTTGTAATATAAACTTTCTTTGGTGGGTATGAGGATGGTATAAGTCTTGCCGGAAGCGTTGCTTAGCTTGTCGCTGCGCAACCAGGAATTAAAGTCCTTCAGTTGGGCATAAGTAATCTCATTTTCTTGGGCGAAAGTAACCAGATCAGGAATAGAATGGGATACAGTCACTTTTTTATACTCCATAGGCTTGTAGAGATCGGCCGGTTTGAGGATGAATCCATATTGTTGCGGCTGCTCAAAGATTTGTTTGATGGCAAGCATCCGATAGTAATAGCGTGTGGTCTCCTCCACGAGCCATAGATCGAGTGCCTCTTCGGCACGCTGTTCCCTCAGTGCGGTCGTAATGCGTGTTTGTCCGCCATTGTATGACAATGCAGCGGCACTCCAGGAACCATGCTTGCCGTATACATCCTTCAGGTAGCGGCAGGCTGCAACGGTCGACTTCTCGATATGGTATCGCTCATCTACCTCCGACGTTACTTCCAGACCATACTGCTTGCCCGTACTTTGCAAAAACTGCCACAAACCAACTGCTTTTGCGGGAGATACCGCCCGCGGGTCGAGACTGCTCTCGATCACCATCAGATACTTCAGGTCATCCGGCAAACCTTGCTGTTTCAGGATGGGCTCAATGATCGGAAAGAAGCGATTGGCCCTTTTTAAAAGCAGCAATGTGGTGGAGTGGAAGTAGGTGAAGCTGTTCAGCTCCCTGTCCATTCTCTCGTATTTGTCGTAACGGTCAAAAGTAATTTTTTCCCCGGCAAAAAACATGCTCTCGGGAATTTTAACCGAGGCGGTCATCGAAAGCACCAAGGGCTTTTGTGATTCGGTTTTATTCAAGTTGTTCCCGGAAGTGAGCAACACGATCGTCGTTCCCAGACCTGCCAAAAATAAAAGTATGGAGATGAGCAGTGGTTTTTTCATTTTTCTGTGATTATAGTGATGTAAGTCACCGACATGTCTCTTCAGAAGAACCTGCATGTCGGAGGAACAAATTTACAAAAATAATTCCAATACCCAATGCTCCCGAAAACTATCCGTACAGCGTTTCGTCTGCACATTTTTTCGTAAGTTTGTATTTTACAACCAAAGCAGAGGCTTTTGTGACTGGGTGCATGCACACAACCTGCGAAACTTGAATCAGCAAAAGAAAAATGAAACTAAAAACATCCCGATCTGTAATTAGCGCACACGACATCAGTCAGTTCCGATTTCGCGATACCCCCTTCGTGAAATTGATGAACAAACGCATATACAACATACTGATGGTTGCATCCCGTTACGATATGTTTATTCTTGAAGATGACGGCCGCGTTGATGAACAGATATTTAACGAATATACATCACTGAACCTTCGCTATCCACCCCGTTTTACACTGGTGAGTAGCAACAAGGAGGCACTCTCTGAACTGAAGCAGAATCATTATGAGCTGATCATCTGCATGCCCAACATGGATAGCAGTGATACGTTCGACCTGGCGAAGCAGATCAAAGCACGTTACGCCGGTATTCCAGTGGTGCTGCTGACCCCCTTTTCAAAGTCAGTAACCCTTTCTCTGAGCAGAGAAGACCTAAGTGGCATCGATTACGTATTCAGCTGGCTAGGCGACACCGATCTCTTGCTGGCCATCATCAAGGTGGTGGAAGACAGAATGAATGTGGAACATGACGTGATGACGGTGGGTGTGCAGACCATCATGTTGGTGGAGGACTCAGTTCGATTTTACTCATCAGCGCTGCCGTTGCTTTATAAATTTGTGCTTTCCGAATCGAGGGAGTTTTCGAAGGAGGCACTGAACGATCACCTGCGTATGTTGCGTATGCGGGGACGCCCCAAGATACTGCTTGCCCGCAATTACGAGGAAGCTGTTTCCTATTACCGGAAATATGGCGATAACATGCTGGGTGTAATCAGCGACATGAGTTTCAATGTGAAGGGTGAGAAGGATAAACAGGCGGGGAAGCGTCTGGGTGAATGGATTAGGGAGAAAGATACCTATATACCCATTATTTATACCTCTTCCGAGTCGGAGAACAGGAAATATATCCAGGGTGAGAATGCGTTCTTTATTGACAAAAACTCGAAAACCTTTCCCCAGGATCTGCGGAAAGCGATCAAAGATAACCTGGGTTTTGGCGATTTCATCATTACCGACCCGAAGACCAAGGAGGAGATATTCCGGATCAAAAATCTGAAGGAATTGCAAATGAACATCCGCAATATTCCCGATGACGCCCTCTATGAGCACCTCTCCCGGAACCACTTCTCCCGTTTCTTTTACTCCCGTGCCATGTTCCCGGTGGCTGAGATGCTCAAAAAAATCGACGTGTCAGAATATGCCACCATGAACGATGCACGCGAACTGATCTATGCCACCATCGTGCAATACAGAAAGATGAAAAATACCGGTGTGGTGGCTGTTTTTGAGAAAGACCGGTTCGACCAGTATTCCAACTTTGCCCGCATTGGTGAAGGATCTCTTGGGGGAAAGGGCAGGGGACTGGCATTTATCGGTTACATGGTGAAGACACACCTGGAGTTGAACAACAATCCAAACTTTCCGGTGACGACACCCAAGACGGTGGTACTCTGTACCGATATATTTGACGAGTTCATGGAGGCCAACGATCTTTATCCGGTGGCATTGTCGGAACAAAGCGATGAAGATATTCTGAGGCATTTTCTGGCGGCCCGCCTGCCTAAAAGGATGGTGAGTGACTTCCTTGTCTTTTTCGAAGCCATTGAAGGACCGGTGGCTATTCGTTCATCCAGTTTGTTGGAGGATTCACAGTATCAGCCTTTTGCAGGGATATATGCTACTTACATGATTCCTTATGTGAACGACAAGTATGAGATGGTACGCCTGCTGAGCAATGCCATCAAGGCGGTCTATGCTTCGGCTTTTTATAAAGACAGCAAGGCTTACATGTTGGCGACGCAGAACCTGATAGACCAGGAAAAGATGGCGATCGTGTTGCAGGAGGTGGTGGGCTCCCAATATGGAAACCTTTACTACCCGGCCATATCGGGGGTAGCCCGCTCCATCAACTACTATCCTATAAGCGATGAAAAAACGGAAGACGGTATTGTGAACCTGGCATTCGGATTGGGTAAATATATCATGGACGGACGCACTGGGCTTCGCTTTTCACCGCTTCATGCTTCCCGCATCCTGCAGCTCAGCTCGCTCGAACTGGCACTGCGTGATACACAGACACAATTTTATGCGCTCGATCTGGATTCAGTAGCAAAAGATTTCACCATTGATGATGGCTTTAACCTATTGAAACTGCGATTGCGTGAAGCCGAGCAGGAAGGCCCCCTGCGCTATGTAGCCTCAACTTATGATCCACAGGATCAGATTATCCGGGACGGCTTCTATGAGGGAGGACGTAAGATTGTTTCCTTTGCCAACATCCTCCAACACGATATGTTCCCGCTCGCCGAAGTGCTCGATAAGCTATTGAAAGCGGGACAGAAAGAGATGGGGCGTCCGGTAGAGATCGAGTTTGCCGTAGACATCAAAGATCCGCAGTTTGCCTCATTCTATGTCTTGCAGATACGACCCATCGTAGACAGCAAGGAGGTCGTTCACGAAAACCTGGAAGAAATTGCATTGAACAAAACGGTGCTATTTTCACGCAACGCCCTCGGTAACGGCATCTCTAACGATGTATTTGATGTGGTTTATGTGAAATCGGCGGCTTTCAATGCTGCCATGAACCCTGTGATTGCCAGGGAAATCGAAAATCTGAATAAAGAGTTTTTGGTCGCCGGCAATAATTACGTACTGGTCGGTCCCGGTCGCTGGGGTTCCTCCGATCCATGGCTGGGAATCCCGGTAAAATGGCCCCATATCTCTCAGGCACGGTTGATCGTGGAATCGGGTATGGAAAACTATCGCATTGAACCAAGCCAGGGAACCCATTTCTTTCAAAACCTCACCTCCTTTGGTGTGGGTTATTTTACCGTTAATCCTTTTCTGGAGAACGATGGTTTCTTCGATGAAGCATTTCTGAATGCACAACCTGCACGCTATGAAACAGACTACATACGACAGGTGCATTTCAACCAACCCTTGTGTATCAAGATAAACGGGAAAAAAAGAATGGGTGTGGTGCTGAAACCTTGAACGGTTTTTATTAAGGATGGTTAAATTTTAGAGGCTGTTGCAGCGTTTTGTCTTTTTTCATCGTCTGGTGTTTTGAGAACTCGAGAACTCAAAAACCACAAATGAATTATTAATGTTTAAAAAATCAAACATGATGAAAAGAGCAAGTTATTTGTTTACAATCCTTTGCATGGGCGCGATCCTGATTGCATGCGACAAAGATGATGATAAAGGCAATGCCAAATTAACATTCAGCAAAAATAAAGTCGAAGTATCCGTAAATGAGAGCGATACCATCACTGTAAGCGGCGGAGTTACTCCTTATACCGCTTTGGAGGGAGACAAGACCATTGCTGTGGCCACGGTCAACAGTACCAAAATTGCGGTAAAGGGCCTGAAGAAAGGGAACACCACCGTGAAGGTTACTGATAAAAATGGGGTGAATGCTTCACTCCCGGTGACGGTGACAGACTAAACCTTTCCGGGTTTCTAAGTTTTACCGATATCGCCCACTGTAGTGCGTCAGAGGGAGATATCGGTTTTTTATTGACACACATAAGACTATCATTCCTCGGTTTCAAACAAAAAGTTTTGGAGATTGTTAAATAGATGACTTTTTTAATGAACTGTGTAAATAACACGTCTATGAATAAATTATATGCTACACTTTTCCTTTTTACCTTTGTTTTCGGACTCTCTTCCCAAAATGTACCCGTGATGCTCCACGATCCTTACCACAATGACTGGGAGGAGGTGACCCAGTACGAACAAAAGTCCCTTCCCCGCTCCGCGGCAGAAGCCGTGGACCGCATCCTGCGAAGGGCTCTGGAGGAAAAGAACAGTCCTGAGTTGATGAAGGCGCTGATTCATCAAGGAAAATATGAGCTGGCGCTGGATGAGCAAAACGACACTCTTCTCTTTCATAATCTGCAGGAGATGGTCGAAAAGAGCAGTGACGTGGTGGAGCAGGCAGTGCTGCATTCCATGCTGGGAGAACTCTACCTGCAATACTACCATGCGAACCGCTGGACAATTGACCAGCGGGTGGACCTGGGCGATTTTGTGCCTGCCGACATGAAAGAGTGGACCCGGAATATCTTTTATCAAAAAGTAACGGAAGCACTGAATGCTTCTATTGCCCCTGAAAGTGACCTGCTGAAAGCAGAAGTGGCATCTTATGCCACTGTGGTGGAGTTGGGTAAAGATTCCCGACTTTACTACCCTTCCATGTTTGATTTTCTGGCTAACCGTGCCATCGAATTGTTCAAACAGATCGATACAGATGAGGATTTAAGTCGTGTCCTGGCACGCAAAAACATTTCACCGGCATCGCTATATGCTCCGTCAGAAGATTTTGTTAGGCTCTCATTCGATCCCCATCCTGCTGAGTATGGGTTGTGGAAGCTCGAAACCTATCGGAAGCTTCTGGCATCGCTACTTGAAAGGGAAATGAAGCCTTCGGTGCTGTTGACCGAACTCGATAAGCTCGATTATCTCCAGGTACTGCAACAGGACCACGACAAATATGCCCGTCCTTCACTCGAGAAGTTGTTGGAAAAGTGGGAAGGCAATGAGTACAGTGTAGAAGTCATTGATAAGATGGGCGCTTTATATCAAAACGAAATATGGGAGATGCCGCTCAGCGACAGCCTGCAGCGGCAGGAGAAGACCCGTGAGCTTTATGAGCTATTGCGCAACAGCATTGAGCGCTATCCTGGCTATGCACGCCTCTCCATCCTTGAAAATAGACTATTGCAGCTGACGCAACCCCAGCTTGCCGTTTCAGGAATGAAAACATTTCCCGTGAAGGGAGATAAAAGAATAAAGGTTGCCTACCAAAACCTCACCTCACTGGAGGCGAAATTATACAGGATAGATTCTGCTACGGATGTAATGATGGCACAATATGGTATTGACAGAACCATCGAACAGAAACGAATTTTCCTGAAAGACATACCGGTCTCTTTGCCGGAATTGCCCGCATACCTGCAGGGTGAAACAACATTTCAACTCGACCTGGACCGCCCCGGTGCTTATATGCTGATCTTCCAACCTACGCCGGAAGCATTGGACAATAGTCGCACTGTTTATTATTTTGCCGTATCCGACCTCGCTGTCTTCAGCCGTGCATCTTCAAAAGAGCAATACGACTTCTTCGTGGTAAACAGGGTGACAGGAGCACCGGTGAAGAATGCCCGAATAAATATTTTCAAGCTGCCGGGTAACTGGCGCAATTCTACGCTCACGGCGGTGGAGACCGTGGTTTCCAACAACGAGGGAATGGCCGTTTATCACAAGAATATTCCCAATAACGATGTCTTTTATCATGCGGTATCGGGCAACGACAAAGGTTCGCTGCTGAGCCGGCTCCCCGATAATTATTACGCATACTCCGAAAGTGACACGACTTCCCGTGAGGTGATGACGATCTTTACCGACCGGGGTCTCTATCGGCCCGGACAAACGTTGTTCTACAAAGCGATCTTAACCCGAACTTCGGGAGATATCAGTTCTATCGTAACAAATAAACCAGTGGAGTTTATATTGCGGGATGCCAATGGACGGGACATATCGAAGCAGACGGGAAAAACCAATGATTACGGCTCGGTATCGGGAGAGTTTCTGTTGCCGGAAGGTGCCCTGCCAGGAAGCTTTTCGATAGAGTCGGAGGCGGGAAGCACCCACTTCCATGTGGAGGAATACAAGCGCCCCACCTTTGAAGTGACTTTCGCGAAGATTGATCAAACCTACAAGTTTGGTGAAGAGATCCTCTTAAGGGGTAGCGCCAAAAATCTTTCCGGCATCAGCCTGCAACATGCGACAGTAGATTGGCGCATCACCCGACAGCAAACCTGGTGGTGGCGATGGGGCGGGGTACCGGAACATTTCACCGAGGGTTATGCCACTACCGATGAGGAGGGCGCATTCGAGATCGTCTTCACTCCCTCAAAACCGGATGAGCAGCACACGCTGAAATCAGCATATTCGTTTGTGGTGGAGGCCACTGTGACCGATTTAAACGGTGAGACTCAAACGGGAACCTATACCGTTACCGTGGGCGATCTCTCAATGATTCTGGAGATTGGAATGCCGGAGCGAATGGAAAAAAATAGCGAGGAGATCATCCAAATTTCAGCCAAAAACCTCGACGGAGCCGAGATAGCGGCTACAGGTAGTTATCAACTCTACACATTGTACCCGAACGACTCCATCGACCAGCAGGTGCTACAGGGAGATTTTATTACCGGTGCGCAGCCTGCCCTACAGAAGCGGCTCGCGCGACTCCCCTCCGGTAAATACCGGCTCAAGCTGCAATCGGAAGATGATCGAAAAAACCACATCGAAGCAACAAAAGACTTTATTCTCTACGCATATACAGATAAGCGACCGCCCATTATCACCAACGATTGGCTGATCGTAAAAAACAGTACCTTCTCACCCGCTAAGAATGGGGAAGTGATCTTGGGAGCCTCCGGCCAGATTCATGTTTTGTATGAGTTGTGGCAGGAGAACAGACTGCTGGAAAGAAAATGGGTCAGCCTGAAGAATGAAAACCGTCTTTTCTCCGTCCCCTACCACAGCAGTTACAAGGAGGGCGTTACGTTAATGCTCACCTACGTGAAAGAGGAGAAGTTTTACGCCCACCGGGTGGATCTGCTTCCTGAAAAAGAAGCGCAGACACTGGCAGTGAAACTGGATGTGTTCCGCGATAAAATCAGGCCGGGAGCTCAGGAGGAGTGGCGGATATCGGTGCGCGATGCAGCCGGTAACCCTGCTGTGGCAGAAGTGTTGGCGTCGATGTATGATTTCTCACTCGACCTGATTTATCCTTCACAGCCTTGGAACATGGTGAACTACGCTTCCAACCGTTATAACTCCCGGATGGGATTGAACCGCGACTACTCCTTTAATTCGGAACGGGTGTTCGGGAATTTTATGATTCCGTTTGAAAAGCTGGATGCCTTTGTATTTGACCGCTTTAACTGGTACGGATTATCTTTCTATCAGGAAATGATGATGATCAGAGGAGCAACATTGGAAGAGATGGTGGTGGTAGGATATGGCAGCCCCAAATTGCAGAGTGAGGCGAAGTCGGAAATGTCTTTGGATATGGTAGCGGAGGAAGAGATGGTGCCCGAGAAAAGGGATACCGAAGCGCTTCCTACGATTCGCCGGAACTTCGCAGAGACCGCCTTTTTCTATCCCCATCTTAAAACAAACGAAAAGGGAGAGACGCAGATTGCCTTTACCGTACCCGAAAGCAATACCCGTTGGCGTTTCCGGGTGCTGGCACATGATAAGAAGCTTCACACAGGTCAGGCCGAAGCCTTCACCGTGTCGCAGAAGGAGCTGATGGTGACGCCCAATATGCCGCGTTTTCTGCGCCATGGCGACAAAACGAGTATCTCTACCAAAATATCCAATCTTTCTGACGATACCCAAAACGGAAAAGTGATGCTGGAGTTTTTCAATCCGACGACCGATGAGGTGATAGACAATATTTCGTTGCCAAACGGGGTGAAAGAATTCTCGTTGCCCAAAGGTGCTTCTACCGATGCTTCCTGGATATTTGAGGTCCCCTCGGGTATCGATCTCCTCGGTGTGCGTATCGTGGCACAAACAGCAGACTTCAGCGATGGGGAGCAGCATGCCCTGGCCGTGTTACCCAACCGGATGCTGCTGACCGAAAGCATGCGCCTCGATGTGAACGGAAACCAGACCAAAACGTTCACCATGGATCAACTCTTGCACAATCAATCTGCCACCGCACGCGACTACCGTCTGACTCTCGAGTTTAGCGACAATCCTGCATGGTACGCAATACAGGCGTTGCCTTTACTGGGCGAGCCCGTGAGCGACAATGCCATTTCCTGGTTTGCCTCTTTTTATGCCAACACGCTGGGCGCACACATTGGTAAGGCCTATCCCCGGGTTTCGGCCATGGTGGATGCCTGGAAGAAACAAGGAGGCAGCAAAGAGACTTTCCTCTCTAACCTGGAGAAGAACAGAGAGTTGAAGAGCGTATTGCTGGAAGAAACGCCCTGGGTACTGGCTGCGACCAACGAATCGGAACAAAAGGGCAAGTTGGCATTGCTGTTCGACTTGAACCGCAACCAGAACCTTACCCAAACAGCCCTCGGCAAGCTGCAGGAATTGCAAACCACACAGGGAGGCTGGAGCTGGTTCAAGGGTTTCAGACCGGCTGTCGGCATCACACACTATGTCTTGTATGGATTTAATCAACTGAAGGAATTGGGCGCTGCTCAATTTACCGGTGAAACACTCTCCATGCAGTCGAAGGCGATCGAATTTATTGATGCGGAAGCCATCCGTCGTTTCAGTGAGCTGAAGAAGCTGGATAAAAATTGGAAAAAAATCAAATCGATCTCCCTCACCGATTTGGAGTATGTATATGTCCGCAGTGCTTATACCCAATATCCTGAGGATCAGGAAATAAAAGAGCTGACTGCTTTCTACCGTTCAGTGACAGAGAAATACTGGACATCCTATAACCTCTATGAGCGTGCACTGATTGCTGTGCTGCAGCAGCGTGCTGGCAATAACCGGGTTGTGCAGCAGATCCTGAACTCCTTGCGTGAGCATGCCACCGTTTCGGAGGAGATGGGTATGTTCTGGCCCAACAACAAGGCACATGTGTTCATGTCACAGTCGGCCATTTCTGTTCATACCTTTATCATGGAAGCCTTCCGTGCGGGAGGTGCCCGTGCAGGAGAGATGGACCAGATGAAACGATGGCTGCTGAAGCAGAAGCAAACACAATTGTGGGAGTCCACCCATGCCACCGCCGATGCCGTGTATGCTTTGTTGAGTACCGGGAGCGACTGGTTACAGGGTCAGGGAGCGACAAGGATTACGGTAGGTGACCTCCTTGTGGAGCCGGAAGAACGTGAATCGGGTACCGGTTATATCAAAGAGAGCTGGAGCGAAGAAGCTATCCTCCCCGAAATGGGTAGGGTCACGGTGACTCACCAAGGTGAGGCTCCTGCCTGGGGAGCCCTTTACCGACAGTACTACGAAGATCTGGACAAAATTGAAAAAACCGACGCTTCCCTCGACGTAGAGAAGCAGTTGTTTGTGGAAAAAACCGATGCATCGGGTCCCCGGCTGATGCGCATCACCGAAGAGAATCCCCTCTCTGTGGGAGACAAGGTGGTGGTGCGGCTGACGGTGCGCAGCGATCGCGACCTGGAGTTCGTGCACCTGAAAGATATGCGTGCGGCAGCCTTTGAACCGGTCAGTCAGCTCTCAGGTATCGATTGGCAGAACGGGTTGCTTTACTACCATACATCGAAGGACGCCTCTACCAACTTCTATTTCGATCTGCTTCCTCGCGGTACATATACCTTTGAATACGCTGTATACGTGAACCGCAGTGGCAGTTATGCCAATGGCGTCACGACCATTCAGTGCATCTATGCGCCGGAATTCACTTCACACACCGCTGGAATCAAAATTATTGTTAAATAATAAACTGAGCCTAAACTAAATTGTTACTTTTGTGTCGCATATACAAGTGAAAAATTGTTCACATAACAGATATTACAATGAAGAAATTGAGTTTAGTTTTTCTGCTTAGCCTGTTTGTAACCAGTGCTGCCTTAGCCCAACAAAAACCCGAATTGGATTTTGAACGCACTGAGCATAACTTCGGCACTATCAAGGAAGAGCTGGGTGCTGTAACCACACAGTTTGAGTTTACTAACACGGGCAAAAGCCCCCTCATCATACAACGTGTGTCGGCATCCTGCGGATGTACTACGCCGAGCTACACCCGGGAGCCCGTTTTGCCGGGCAAGAAGGGTACCATCTCTGCAAAATATTCCACCGTACGTCGCCCGGGCACCTTTAACAAGACCATCACTGTGTATACCAATGTTCCCGACACGGTGTACGTACTGACCATCAAAGGGAATGTAGTTCCCAAAAAATAATATCCATTTTCGGATTGATAATGCAAGCCGAATGAAGTATCTTTGTCTAAGACTTCATTCGGCTTTTAAATGAAACAAAACTATGGAACATCCCGAAAATAACGCCCAATACAAAGGATTGACCGTCAACAAAGGCGTAGCCCAGCCTCCGAGTGTAAATCCTTATCTGAGGAAGCGCAAAAAGGAGGAAAATCGTTCCGTGTCGGAATTTGTGGAGGGTATCCTTTCGGGCAACAGGGTGATTCTTAGTCAGGCCGTAACCCTGGTTGAAAGTTCACGCACCGACCATCAGAAAAAAGCGCAGGCTATCATAGAGCAATGTATTCCCTACTCGGGAAAGTCTATTCGCGTGGGCATCACTGGCGTGCCGGGAGCAGGAAAGAGCACATCCATCGACTCCTTCGGCATGCACTTGCTCGATAAAGGACATAAGCTGGCTGTATTGGCCATCGATCCGTCAAGTGAACGGACCAAAGGAAGTATTCTGGGCGATAAGACACGCATGGAAAGACTCTCCGTACAGGAAAATGCTTTTATCAGACCCTCTCCTTCAGCTGGCTCACTGGGAGGTGTTGCACGCAAAACGCGCGAGACCATCATTCTTTGTGAGGCCGCTGGATTCGATTATGTCTTTATTGAAACAGTGGGTGTGGGACAGTCTGAGACGGCTGTCCATTCGATGGTCGATTTTTTCTTGCTGATTCAACTTTCCGGCACGGGTGATGAGCTCCAGGGGATCAAGCGGGGCATCATGGAGATGGCCGACGGCATCGTGATCAACAAGGCTGATGGTGACAACATCGACAAGGCGAAGATGGCACAACGACAGTTGCGCAATGCCCTGCATCTCTTTCCCCTTCCCGATTCGGGGTGGACACCCGAGGTGCTTACCTATTCCGGCTACTACAACCGGGGTATCAAGGAGATATGGGATATGGTTGACCGCTACGTGGCATTTGTGAAGGGAAACGGTTACTTCGGCCGCAAACGCAATGAACAGGCTAAGTACCGAATGTACGAAACGATCAATGAGTATCTACGTGGCAACTTCTACCACAATCCGGAGATAGCAAATCTCTTGACCCGGCTTGAGGAAGATCTACTACAATCCAGGAAGAGCTCTTATGCAGCTGCCAAAGAAGCACTCGATAAGTATGAACATTTGATCAAGTAAAAAAGTGCTTTCATTTGATGCAAAGATTGATTTTTTTCTATAACTTTGCACCATCATACAAGAGGGCGCATTCTTCTAACGGTTAGGAAAATTGTTTCTCAGGCAATGAATAGCGGTTCGATTCCGCTATGCGCTACAAAAAGAGGCCATCTCAAAGATTCTTTGAGATGGCCTCTTTCATTGTAATATTTTCTGTGGAGGAAGGCATGTTCAGAAGATATAACTTCCTGCGCGGGTAATGCGCGGGTAATGCACGGGTAATGCACGGGTAATGGATTGGTAATGGACTGGTACTGGTTCGGTACTGGTTCGGTACTGGTTCGGTACTGGTTCGGTATCTCCTTATTGATGAATAAGGGAAATATAAGGGATATACGGAGAGATACCGAACAAGGTACGAAGAAGGTACGAAGAAAGGCCGTCTCATGTATTATGATGAGACGGCCTCGCTTTTCTTTTTTAACAGGAACGGGATTTATTCTTCGTCTCCTTCGTCCATGTTGTGGAATACATTCTGCACATCCTCATCCTCTTCGAACTTGTCGAGCAGCTTCTCAATCTGAGCACGTTGCTCCTCGTTAAGGGTTTTGGTGTCGTTGGGTATGCGTTCAAATTCGGCAGAATGAATCTCAAAACCGTTTCCCTCGAGGTAGGACTGGATATCGGCATAGGATTTGAAATCACCATAGAGCAGGATTTCCCCTTCATCCGGCACTACTTCATCCACCCCGTAGTCAATCAGTTCCAGTTCCAGATCTTCGAGTGATACGCCTTCTTTCTCCGCGATTCGGAAGACACATTTGTGATCAAAGAGAAACTCGAGGCTGCCCGATGTTCCCAATGAGCCACCGTGCTTGTTAAAGTAACTACGTACATTGGCCACGGTGCGGGTGGGGTTGTCGGTAGCTGTCTCCACAACGATGGCGATGCCGTAAGGTCCGTATCCTTCGTAGACCATCTCCTTGTAGTCCGACACATCCTTGTCGGTTGCTTTCTTGATGGCGCGTTCTACGTTTTCCTTGGGCATGTTCTCCTTCTTGGCCTGTTGCTCCAGCACACGCAGCCTGGGGTTGGTGGCAGGGTCAGGACCTCCTTCACGGACGGCAATGGTGATCTGTTTACCCAGCTTGGTGAAAACGCGGGCCATATTGCCCCATCGTTTCAATTTGGTTGCTTTCCTATATTCAAATGCTCTTCCCATATGATTACAATTCTGATCCGAAGTCTTTGTGACAGGCTTGACAGATCTGTTTTAAGTTTTTATTTATTTACATCATTATATTATCATCACATCTGCACATCATCACATCAATTTATCTTAACTGTGCCCCCAGCTCCTTCTCCAGATTCAGTCTGATTTTTTGCATTACACCGTCGATCTGCTTGTCGTTCAGCGTTTTTTCTTCGTCTTGCAGGAGAAAGTTCACTGCGTAAGATTTCTTTCCCTCGGGCAGGTTCTTTCCTTCATATACGTCGAAAAGAGTCACTCCCTTGAGCAGTTTCTTTTCTGACTGGAAGGAAATCTGTTCGATTTGAGCGAAGGTGATCTCTTTGTCGATCAGCAATGCCAGGTCCCTACTAACAGCCGGGAATCTGCTCATTTCTGCGAACTGTACCGAAAGTTTCTCTGTCTCTTTCATGAGCGCATCCCAGTTCATTTCAGCGAAATATACCGGTGTTTCGATATCAAACAGCTGGCTGATTTTCGGGGAGACGATGCCGAAGCTACCAACTGTTTTTTTGAATGTGCGGATGGTCATGCCAGTGGAATAGAGATCATTCTGTAGCGGTTCAAACAGGATTTGATTTCTGCCGGCCCCCAATCTCTTCAATACATTCTCCAGGTGCGCTTTCAATTCAAAGACGGAGCTTTGTTCTTCAGCCGAAGCCCAATTCTTGTGGGTGCGTTTTCCGCAGATCCATAACCCGATGCGCGTTTCTTCGGCATATTCGGCAAGTATTTTGTCTTCTCTTTTTTTGTCCGCGTCGTAACGGTAACAGTTCCCGAATTCGTAAAACCGGATGTCACCCTGCTTGCGGTTGCGGTTATAGGCGATGCTTTCGAGTCCGCCAAAAAGCAGCGTCTGGCGCATCACGCTTAGGTCGTTGCTCAACGGGTTCACAAGCGACACACAGTGTGCTGCGGGATAGCTCTCCAGCCCTTCGTAATATGATTTTTTCGTGAGAGAGTTGTTCATGATCTCACCGAAGCCGTTTGCTGAAAGCTGTTCGGAGATGAGTGTCTGCAGCTTGTGCTTGCGGTCGGTCGGCGTCTGATAGGAGAGGTTTGCTTTCAGCGCATCGCTGATCTCAACATTGTTGTATCCGTAGATGCGAAGGATATCTTCGATGACATCCACGTCGCGGGTCACGTCCACCCGATAGGTAGGGACTCGCAACGTGAGCCCCTCCTCGTTTTCATGCGTGATGGCAATCTCCAGGCTTTGTAAAATATTTTTGATGGTTTCCCGGGGGATGACCTTCCCGATCAATGCATTTGTCTTTTTATAAGAGAGCGTCACTTCTTGCTGTACAATCGGTTCAGGATAGACGTCTTGAATCTCGCCTTCAATTTCGCCGCCAGCCAGTTCTTTCACCAGCAGTGCCGCCCTTTTGAGTACATATACCGTGTTGTTGGGATCGGCGCCCCTTTCGAAGCGGAAAGAGGAGTCTGTATTCAGACCATGTCTGCGCGCGGTCTTACGTACCCAGGTTGGATGAAAGTAGGCCGATTCCAGAAAGATGTCCTTGGTATTCTCGGTCACACCCGAATGGAGTCCACCGAAAACGCCGGCAATACACATTCCCTCCTCGGTATTACAAATCATCAGGTCTCGGTCGCTTAGCGTGCGTTCCTGCTCGTCGAGGGTGACGAACTTCGTTTCGTTGGGCAGGGTGCGTACCACTATTTTGTTCCCCTTGATTTGTGCCGCATCGAACGCATGCATGGGATGTCCGGTTTCGTGCAATACAAAGTTGGTGATGTCCACAATGTTGTTGATGGGACGTAGGCCGATGAGCAGCAGTTTATTTTTCAGCCAGTCGGGACTTTCCTTTACGGAGACACCCCGGATGGTGAGGCCTGAGTAGCGGGGACAGGCTTCCTGGTTTTCCACCACCACCTCGATGCCACCCTCTTTTTTGTCGATGGCAAAGGTGTCGACCGATGGTTTGGTCAGTTTGCAGGGCTTACCGGCCTGCAAAAGCTGGGCTGCCAGGTCACGTGCTACACCGTAGTGGGAGGCTGCATCCACTCTGTTGGGCGTGATATCTACCTCCAGCACATAATCGCTTTTTACGTTGTAATAGTCTTTCGCGGGTGTACCTACCGGTGCATTCTCAGGAAGCACGATGATGCCATCGTGGGAGGTCCCTATGCCAATTTCATCTTCGGCACAGATCATGCCCAGCGACTCTTCACCCCTTATTTTTGAACGTTTTATGGTAAACTCTTCGTTGCCGGCGTAGAGTTTGGTTCCCACTGGGGCTACCACCACCTTCTGTCCGGCAGCCACGTTGGGTGCACCGCACACAATATTCAGCGGTTCGCCTCCATCGCCGATATCGACGGTGGTTAGATGCAGATGGTTGGAGTTAGGATGATCTACGCAGGTAAGTACTTTCCCGATGACCAAACCTTCGAGTCCTCCTTTGATGGTTTGTATCTCTTCCACACTTCCTGTTTCCAGACCGATGGAAGTGAGGGTGTCGGCCGTTTCCTGCGGCGATAATTCAAAGTGCAGATACTCTTTGAGCCAGTTATAAGAAATATTCATTATGATAAAATTGATTCTGAATGATCAGACAGAAATGAAACTGGTGAGATTGGGCTAAAAAAAGACCTCAGATCAGGAAAACCAGTCTCAGGCAATCTGTTTGGACCGACAAAAAAACCGGTTTCCTGCAGACGATGCTGTTCTGTTTGAAATTGAGGCCAAAATTACAAAAAAATGCTGAGAATACGCAGTATAACTTCTAATTTCCGTACTACGGTGGTGTCCTTAGCTTGCGGGACGTACGGAGCTGTTTGCAAATCATGTTAAAAAAACAGGAGCGGGTTCAAAAAGATGACCCACCCCTGTCGTTTTTTTATGACCTTATTTACTTTGGAATCAATATCCCCTGATGGCTTTCACTCCAGGGAGCACTTTCCCTTCGATCATCTCGAGGAGGGCGCCGCCGCCGGTGGAGACGTAGGATACCTTGTCGGCATGGCCAAACTTGTTGACACAGGCAACCGAGTCACCGCCTCCCACGAGGGAGAAAGCGCCCTTTTGGGTTGCTGCCACAATGGCTTCCGATACTGCGCGTGAGCCGTTGGCGAAGTTGTCGAATTCAAACACGCCCACGGGGCCATTCCAGAGGATGGTTTTTGAGTTTTTGATCACCTCTGTGAATGTTTTTTCAGACTCGGGGCCGATGTCGAGGCCTTCCCATCCGTCAGCTATTTCATTCACGGAAGTAAAGCTGGTATTGGCGTCGTTGCTGAAACTGTCGGAGATCTTGGCATCTGTTGCCAGTACCAGGTTTACCCCTTTCTCTTTGGCCATGGCCACAATCTCTTTTGCCAGATCGAGCTTGTCATCTTCCACGATGGAATTGCCTATTTTACCGCCAAATGCTTTCGCAAAAGTATAAGTCATTCCACCTGCGAGAATCAGGTTGTCGACCTTGTCGAGCAGGTTCTGGATGATCTCGATTTTGGTAGAAACCTTCGACCCTCCCATGATGGCGGTGAAGGGACGTTCAGTTTCTTTCATTACCTTTTCTACTGCTGTGATCTCATTTTGCAGGAGGTAGCCAAAAAGCTTGTGATCGGCATCGAAATAGTCGGCAATCAGCGCGGTGGAAGCATGTGCACGGTGAGCGGTTCCGAATGCATCGTTCACATAGACATCGGCATAAGATGCCAGTTTTTTTGTGAATTCTTTTTGTGAATCTTTCACCGCTTTCTTTGCAACAGCTTTCTCCTCATCCGAAGCATCTTCCGCAAGTCCACGGGGCTTACCCTCTTCTTCGGCGTAAAAGCGTAGGTTCTCCAGCAACAAGGCTTCTCCCGGACGCAAGGCTGCGGCCTTCGCTTCTGTCTCTTCGCCGAGGCAGTCGTTCGCGAATTGTACATCCACCTCCAACAGCTCCGACACGCGCGGAAGGATGTGTTTGAGTGAATATTTATCGGTTACTCCTTTCGGGCGACCCAGATGTGATCCGATGATCAGGCTGCCGCCATCTTTCAGTATTTTTTTCAGGGTAGGGATAGCTGCGCGGATGCGTGTGTCGTCTGTGATGTTGAAATTTTCATCGAGCGGAACATTGAAATCCACACGCACGAATGCCTTCTTACCGGCAAAATTAAAAGAGTCCATTGTTTGCATAGTCAGTATATTTTATGAAGTGTAATCCGAAATTGTTTGCAAAGGTAGGAAATATATGGAAATTTTTCCGTAATGACTCCTGAAAATTTACGCGTTCCGAACAACCACTTCGTAAGTTACCGGCACTGCTTTTTTGTACATGGCCAGTACACCGCAATAGGTGTCGAATGACATTTTACAGGCTCTCTCCAGTTTCTCTTTCGGAAGGTCATCTCCTTCAAACTCGTAGATCACCTGGATTGAAGTGTATTGTTTGGGATGCTCTTCGGCCACTTCAGCTTGGATGCGTACGTCAAATTTCTTCAGGTCGATGCGCATTTTTCGTGCCATGGCCACGATGTCGAGTCCCGTACATCCTGCAGCTGCGACCAGCAGCAGCTTTTTCGGCCCCGGCCCGGCACTGTCACCTCCTGATTCTGCAGGGATATCTATGGTGACGGTATGACCGTCTATATCCGTATCAAATATATTATTCTCTCTCCAGTTGGTTTGAATAGAATGGGTTGCCATAAGAAAGTTTTTTAATTGAACAGCTGTTTGTTATATTTTGTACATTTAAACAATCCAGAGCCTTTTTGGTTCGCTAGAACGAGGGTGGTGAAAATCAGTGTGTGTGTTAACCCCGCCCGGTAACATCACATTGCTTGTATAAAAAATATCAAAACGAAACTAAATTGTTTACATATTGTTATATTTGCATGGCAAAAATTAGGTACATATGATAGACTATAACGCAAAGGTTTTACTGATATATACTGGAGGAACCATCGGCATGGTGGAGAACATGGAGACTGGAGCTTTGGAACCGTTTAATTTCAGCCATCTGCGCTCCAATATGCCGGAGATAAAGCGATTGAATTTCCAGGTGGAGACCTATCTTTTTGAACCGCCTATCGATTCATCGGACATGTCTCCCGCAGTATGGCAACACATTGGCAGGGTGATTGAAGAAAATTACGACGGTTACGATGGATTCGTGATCCTCCACGGTACCGATACGATGGCATATACGGCTTCAGCTCTGAGTTTCGTATTCGAGAATTTGACCAAACCGGTAATTCTGACAGGTTCTCAACTTCCCATTGGCAAGCTACGCACCGATGGGAAGGAAAATCTGATCACGGCGCTCGAGATTGCGGCCGACAAAGATGCAGAGGGGCACCCGGTTGTGCCGGAGTTGTCGGTTTATATGCAGAATCTATTGATGAGGGGTAACCGTACCACGAAATTCAATGCGCATCATTTCAGTGCCTTCACCAGTCCCAATTATCCCTACCTGGCCGAGGCCGGATTGAATATCCGGTACAACGAGAAGTTTATCCTTACGCCTGATTACAGCAAACCGGTCTGTTTCAATTATGCAATGGATCCTCACGTGGTGGTGTTGAAACTCTTTCCTGGTATTTCAGGGGAAGTAGTGAGTGCGAACCTGAATATCCCAGGTCTGCGTGGGGTAATTTTAGAAACCTATGGCACCGGTAACTCTCCCAGCACCCCGGGGTTTATCGATCTGTTAAGGAATGCAATCGATCGGGGAATCGTTCTGGTAAACGTGACGCAATGTCTTTACGGAAACGTGGAGATGCATCGCTACGAGAATGGCCAACAGCTTGAAAAGCTGGGTGTGGTGAGTGGTTGTGACATCACCACCGAAGCCGCGTTGGCCAAGTTGATGATCCTCCTTGGTTCAGGACTTCCGCCTGAGGCCGTAAGCCGCCAGATGCAGGAATCTCTTCGGGGTGAAATGACCGTGAGGGGATGATTAACGATTTTTGTTTAGCGTAATGCAAAGAATTCATCGGAAGGGTTTTATCTTTGCCTTTCTGGTTGAATGAAAATCTGCGATTTCAAAAAGAAAGCGGACGGTACAAGAACATCCCTTTGTTTGTCCGATATTTTTGAATTCATCAGTGATAAATCCAATAAAGATAATCAAATGAATAACCTGGACTACGGAATAATTGGCAACTGTCGTACGGCAGCCCTGGTTTCAAGAAGAGGAAGCATCGACTGGTTTTGTCTGCCTGACTTCGACTCTCCTGCTATTTTTTCAAAGCTGCTGGATGAAGAAAAGGGCGGCAGTTTCCATTTTGACGTATCGGACGATTACCGCATTACTCAAAACTATCACGGTCATACCAACATTCTTCTCACACGTTTTGAATCTCAGGAACACGGTTTCATCGTCTTCGACTATATGCCCCGCTACAGGACAGAAGAACTGCGATATTACATGCCTCCCGAGATACATCGCTATATCCGCGTAATAAAAGGGCAACCCAGGGTGCGTGTAATATATGATCCGCAAATCAATTATGCCCGTGAGGGCGCCCACCACGAGATTGTGGGCAATAGTTACATCAAAACCTATTCGGAAGAAGATTCTGAAGACAAAGTCTATCTCTACACCAGTATGGACAAGGAGAAGATCCTCAACCGGGAAGAGATGGAGCTTGCCGATCATCAATTCTTCCTTTTGTCGTATAACCAGAAGCTGGTGACCGTAGATATCCAACGAATTCTGCTTGAATATGAACGAACCAAGGTATACTGGCTCAACTTTTCAAATCGCTCCCGGCATTACTTACAGTATAACGACATGATCCAGCGAAGCCTGCTGGTATTGAAGTTGCTATCCTATCAACATTCGGGTGCCATGCTGGCTGCCGTCACCACCAGTCTCCCCGAAACCATCGGCGAAACAAGAAACTGGGACTATCGCTATTGCTGGCTGCGCGATGCCTCTATGTCGATCGATACCCTGTTGTTCATGAAGCAAAAGAGCGCAGCAGAGCGTTTTATCGGATTTGTGAAACATATATTGAAATCATCTCGTGACGAACCCATTCAGATCATGTACGGCATCAGGGGGGAACGTGATCTTACCGAAGAGGTACTTTCTCATTTAAGTGGATATGCAAACTCACATCCGGTGAGGATAGGGAATGCCGCTTACTACCAGGTGCAAAACGATTCCATCGGTTACCTGATGGATATCATCTACAAGTATTATCTCTACTTTCCCGGTACACTCGATGAGGTAGAAGAGATCTGGGAGATTATCAGAAACCTGGTGCGCGCTGTATTGGCCTCCTGGCAGAAGCCCGACCGCAGCATCTGGGAATACCGTACCCAGGAAAAACACTTCGTGTTCTCTAAGGTGATGAGCTGGGTGGCGGTTGACAGGGCCTCGTTGATTGCTGAGTTGCTACAAAGGGATTATTATGCCGAGAAGTGGCGCCGTGAAGCAGAGATGATCAAGGCCGAAGTACATGAGAAAGGATGGAATGAGGAAATGCAGTGTTTCACGCAGGCTTATGACAATACCGATTACGATTCATCGTTGTTGCTGATGCAGTTTTATGATTTCATTGAGCCTGAAAATGAGCGGTATGTGAAAACGGTGAAAGCCATCAGGGAGAACCTGTATCACGAAGGGTTGATGTACCGTTACAAGGCTGCAGATGATTTCGGGGTGCCGTCTTCTTCTTTTACCATTTGCACATTCTGGCTGGTGGAAGCCTTGTTTATGATTGGAGAGCGGGATGAGGCGAAAGAGATCTTTGAGAAGATGATTTCTTATTCCAATCACGTAGGACTATACAGCGAAGACCTTGATTTCAAAACAAAACGGCAGCTGGGTAACTTTCCGCAAGCTTATTCCCACCTCGCATTTATCAATACGGCTGTGCTCTTTTCAGAGGAAAAGCAGCTGTCGAAATTCATTCGTCCCTGATGCTCTTGTCAGTATTGCCCGTGGGCACATCCCCATGTATTTTGGCAAACGAGCCGGGATGGTTTTGGTTGATAAAATCAATTAGTTTTTCCCGCACCTCAACCCGTAAATCCCAGTTTTTGGATGAGTTGGAACTGCTCACCAGCACCCTGAGGACCTTATACCATTCTTTGCTTTCGGTGACCTGGATGTTTTGTACCCTTCCATCCCAGTTGGGATTATCCTTCACGAGACGGGTGAGTTCCTGGCGGAGGGGTTCCACAGGCAATTCATAAGATACATACAACATGGCCGTTCCAAGGATAGCAGAGGATGTACGTGTCCAGTTCTGGATGGGATTATTCAAAAAATAATCGATCGGTACGATCAAGCGCCTTTCGTCCCAAATCTTTACCACGGCATAGGTGATGTTGATCTCCTCAATTCTTCCCCATTCCCCCTCAATGACAACCACATCGTCCAGCCGGATGGGCTGTGTAAATGCTATTTGAATTCCCGAGAAGACCTGTCCGAAGCTTCGCTGTGCCGCAAAGCCGATGATAATTCCTGTTACCCCTGCCGAGGCCAGCAGGCTTACACCCAGTTGCCGAACCGACTCAATGGTCATCAGGGCGATAGAGATAAAGATAAACGCCACCGTTATCACGGCAATTCTCTCAATCATGCTGATCTGGGTTAGTCGCTTTCGTGCTTCGAGGTTATCGGGATTCTGGATGTCGAATTTCCTTTGCCATGTATGAAACAGCGCCCTGACAAGCTGAATGATGAGCCACCCGATGGTGAGGATTAGCAGGATGCGGCTTATCTGTTCAAAAATAGTAAATGTCCGTTCGTCTGCTTTGAGATAAGAACTGAAAATATGAAGTAGCAACGCAAAAATTACCCATGTGCCAGAACCCCTGATGATGCGGATGATGAAGTCGTCCACCAGGCTTTTGCTTTTAAGGGTCCGTATGCGCCATTTCCGCAGTACAAAATTCAGTATCAGTATCAACGCGATAAAAAGCAGAATGAAGAGCAGTGCCACGAGAATGTAATGGAGGTAACTTCCTGGTGTTGTGATCTTATTGATGAAATCCATGATGGGTTATTTTTTAATCAGGTTCGACAAAAATGGAATAACCGAAGATTGAAGGGGAATACGGTATTTCGCCACCTGAGAGAAATTCCCCACTTTGATGCTGATTCCTTCGGGAGGTAACACACGGAACATATCTTCATCGGTGGTGTCATCACCAATTGCCATGACAAAATCGTAGGACTGCTGCCCCAGCCTGCGCAATGTCTCGCTGCCTTTGTTAAAATCAGGCGGTTTGATTTCCACAATTTTGTTACCCGGTACAATCTGCAGGTTCAACCGTGTACAGGGCCCAATGAGCGCATTGATAAGTTGTTGTGAACGTAACTCGGCCAGCCACATATCCACTTTCCGGTAGTGCCATACGAGGGAAGCCTCTTTTTGCTCCAGGTATGAACGGGGGGTCTTGTCGATGGTGTGCTGCAGGATATCCATGATCTCCTCATCCCAGATCACCGCTTCCTGCAAATTTTTGTACCATCTACCGTTCTCCTTGTAGAACATGCCATGCTCGGCGGCAAAATCGAGCCCGATACCCGCAAACCACTCATCGAGAATCTGATGATTTCTTCCACTGTTGATCACCACTTTGTTTTTCTTGTCGGCCACCATTTCCCGAAGCATGTCCAAAAGTGTTTCAGACGGAACGGCATCCTCCGGATTATCCACAAAAGGAGAAAGTGTGCCATCGTAATCGAGCAACATCAGGCGGGATGAAGCTTCGTCGTAAGCGCTCTTTATTTGGTTCAGTTGTTTTTTGCCGACTATCTTCTGTAGAATGTCCTTGTTTTGGGCCTTGATGGATTGTAATTCAGTGACGAAATCGTTCGCCCACTTTTTGACATTCTCCCGGGAGATCTTTTTCTGCATCTTCTGTAGCCGTTTATTCTTCTCCTCATCCGGCATTTTCAATGCCTGCAGAATCGCCGTCTCAATCTGATCGGTATCATTGGGGTTGATGATGATGGCTTCCTGCAACTCAATGGCCGCACCTGCCATCTCGCTGAGTATGAGTACGCCTGGCTCGTTGCACTTGGATGCCAGATACTCTTTGGCAACCAGGTTCATACCATCACGCAAGGGGGTCACCAGGGCAATATCGGAGATATCGTACATGGCCATCAGTTCTTCGAACGCAAAGCTACGATAGAAGTAAAGAATGGGAGTCCATCCGAGTCTGGAGTATTTGCCGTTAATCTCTCCAATCGATTGATCAATTTTTGTCTTCAGGTCAGCATATATATCCACGTTATCGCGCGAAGGTACCACAATCATGGCCAATGATACCTTCTCGTGATAGGCAGGATTGTTTTGCAAAAATTGGGCATAACCATTCAGGCGGTGCAGGATTCCCTTGCTATAGTCGAGCCGATCTACAGAAAGGATCACGGTCTTGTCTCCCAGTTTGTGTCTCAGCATATCGGCTCTCTCCTTCACCTCCGGCAGGGAGGGGGCGTTGTGGTAAAGCTCGTAGTTAATGCCCATTGGAAACGTGTCCACATGTACAATTCTATCTTTCAGGGTGACCTCGTCAAGCGTACAGTTCAGGTCAAGGACCCTGTAGATGGCGCTGATAAAGTGACGCATATAGTCATGGGTATGAAAACCTATCAGATCGGCTCCCAGCAATCCTTCCAACACTTCTACCCGCTCGGGGAGAACCCTGAAAAGTTCATAAGAGGGAAAGGGAATATGATGGAAGTAGCCAATACTGATCTTGGGTTTTTCGTTCCGGATCATCCTCGGCAACAGCATCAACTGATAATCCTGTACCCACACAATGTCGTCGTTCTCCATGAATGGCAGCGCCTCATTGCAAAACAAGGCGTTTACCTCCCTGTAGGCTTCCCAATAATCAGCCCTATACGCGATGAAAGAGAAGAAATAATGGCACAACGGCCATATGGTGCTGTTGCTATATCCTTCGTAATAGTTTTCAATTTGTTCTGCCGATAAAAAAACGGGGTGAAAATTTAACTCGTGCAATTTATGGGTGATGATTTCTTTCTCTTTCTCGTCGTCGGTGTGGATACCGGGCCAGCCAATCCAGTACTTTTCGGCATCTGTTTCCAAAGAACCAAGTCCTGTGGCCAGCCCGCCTTCACTCCTTTCTATGGAGAACGTTTCTTCTTTTCTTTCTATCCTTACTGGGAGTCTGTTTGCTATGATGATAATCTTCATTGTTCCTTTTTTTTATACTGTTTCCGTCAGAGTGTGGTGGAAAGTAACAGGCTGAAAAAAATAGCTCTGTTGGGTATTACGCGCAATAATATAACACAAGTTTTCCCATAAAGATCAATGATTAACATAAGTTTGTATTTGTGGTTTATCTCCTTATGCGGTCTCGTGAACAAAAAATAGCCATCGTTTGTGGTTTCCACTTTTTTGTCGTAATTTCGTGGTTCAAAGCGTTTTCTCTAGTAATTTATTAACTAAAATTTCAATCTTTTAGTATTACATAATTATGATCAAAGAAAAGAATTACTTAACCTGCGACGGTAATCAGGCAGCTGCACATATCGCCTACATGTTTAGTGAGGTGGCCGCGATTTACCCGATCACACCTTCCTCCACGATGGCTGAGTACGTGGATGAATGGGCGGCAGCCGGGAGAAAAAACATCTTCGGACAGCCCGTATTTGTGCAGGAGATGCAGTCGGAGGCAGGTGCTGCAGGCGCCATGCACGGCTCGTTGCAGGCAGGCGCGCTCACTTCTACATTTACCGCATCGCAGGGATTGCTGCTCATGCTTCCCAATATGTACAAGATGGCAGGTGAGCTTTTGCCTGGTGTATTTCATGTATCCGCACGTGCATTGGCATCGCATGCGTTGTCCATCTTTGGAGATCAGCAGGACGTGATGGCCGCACGGCCGACCGGTTTTGCACTCTTTGCCACCGGTTCAGTACAGGAGGTGATGGATCTTGCGGCTGTTGCTCATTTGGCAGCAATTGAAAGCCGCGTCCCCTTCCTTCATTTCTTCGATGGATTCCGTACTTCACACGAGATCCAGAAGATTGAAGCGCTGTCAAATGAAGATCTGGCTCCGCTAATCAACCAGGAAGCGTTGAAAGCATTCCGCGAGAGGGCATTGAACCCCGATGCTCCCGTAATCCGCGGAACAGCACAAAATGACGATATTTACTTCCAAGCCCGCGAGGCTTCCAATCCTTTCTACGATGCCATACCCGATGTCGTAGAGAAGTACCTGCAAAAGTTGTCGCTGGTTACCGGACGTAAATATGGCTTATTCGATTACTACGGTGATCCCGAAGCAGAGCGCGTGATCATCGCCATGGGATCTGTTACTGAAACCATTCGTGAAGTGGTAGACCATCTCACCGCACAAGGAGAAAAAGTAGGCGTGGTAGCAGTACATCTTTACCGTCCCTTTAAAGCATCT
>Ga0265294_10000385_pt1 | contig 58905 bp, 42 predicted proteins | sample MunlanPumphouse3_FD_192504 | JGI IMG/M metagenome (GOLD analysis project Ga0265294, IMG submission 192504) | Groundwater microbial communities from a municipal landfill in Southern Ontario, Canada - Pumphouse #3 | ecosystem: Environmental > Aquatic > Deep subsurface > Groundwater | place... | reverse complement strand
GTTGCTTCGAACAGTCGCTGTTTTGACGCTTGCACATTTCTAATTTTTTTAACGCAACGAATTTGCTAAGGCGGCGGGATTTGTGGCTTCGGTCAGATATATTGCTTCTGCCGGACATTCCACCCACCATGGTAGTCGTGAAGGCAATTTTATAAGAAATTAAAATCCTTCGGATTTCTTATTCATTCTTCGTAAATGTAAGCCTGACAAAATATAATGCTTCGCAATTTGCTCAATGCTAATCAATTAATCAATAATTTCTACTATTTACCGGACACTAATAATTAATCATTTATGAATCTATTAGCATTGAGCAGATTAAAATGCGTTGTATTATTCAGGATTGATTCCAAAAGAGAGAACCGTTTTCCCTTTCGGGGTTATCTTTTCTCCCAACGGCAAAATTTCCAAACGTGTGCGTGGGACTCCCTGCGTTGCAAATTGATTGATAATCATTGATATACGTCTGTTTAGATTGTTCATGATCTGTTCTTCCAAGAAAGCCGGCTCATATAATGACAGACATTTTTCGGCGATATTTCCAGAAGTCATGCTATCTTTCAGAGAATTATCCAAGTATGAAACAAATTCTTCATCATTGTTTTTGATATTGGCAATCATATCATAGTCAGCTATTTCGAGTGTTTGTTTGTTGTAGCGTTGTTGGTAGAAGCTCTTTTTTGTATTGAAAATGGCGTATTCTTCCATGATTTCTTCTTTATTGATAGATTGTTGCATCGTCAAAACGAGTTCGGGTTTCGCTTTTAAGGCATCGGCAATTTTATTGTAGCGGTCATAAGATTCGCTTCCAAGTCCCTGTGGATGGATAGGATATTCAATATCGTCAAAAATATCGGGTTCACCGCCAATCGCTTCGGCAATCAAATCGAAAGGAGCGGCTACGACTTTAACAATCAAATTTCCAAGTGTTTTGAAAATGATTTTTCGGTAAGAAAACGCGGGGGAGTTGATGTCGCCGGAAACGGGCAGGTCGAGTGTGATTTTTCCTTTTCTGTCGGTCAGAATATATACTGCGGCGCGCAACGGAATATTGTATTCGCACGGGAGCGTTTTGATTTTTTTGTCAATTTGACAATTATAGATGTCAATTTTGTTATTGCTCTTGATAAAATCATTGTCAATGGTATTATTGCTAACAAAAGACAGCACGCCATCTTTGATGGGATATGCCAAATATTCAACGGAATAGGGTGACACATCTTGCATTTGGAAATTACGTAAGAAAACATCTATTTTTTGGTCATGGAAATTGCTTAAAGATCCGTTCCAATGCGCATTGAGTTGTCCGGTTTTCCCCACAACAGCCGCTAATTTGATCTCCATCGGTTGGTCTGTTGTAAAATTGTTGATATCCAATTTTATTTGGCTGACGGGAATGGAGATGGGTTGCCGTAATGTATGGTCATTATAGGTTATGTTTGATTCGGTAACAAGGAATTTTTCAATTTTGAAATCAAAAGGAGTGGTGGTATCCGAGGTTGTGGGGGACTGAGTGGTGGTATCGGTTTCCTCGTTTAATTGACTGTCAATCAATAAATTACTAAAAGTATTCTTGTCTTGATAAACATCGTAAGCAAAGCGAAGTCCGGTGGTGGTAATATCTTTGAAGTGGTACACATTGTTTTTTACGTTCATGCTATCAATGTCGATTTTGATTTGTTGAACCTCTGCTAATGGTTGATTTTCCAAATTGGTAGCTGCTAAATGGTCGAGTTGGATCGTTCCGTTTCCTGTAATATCCAAGATATGGTTCATATTCCCGCTGATATTCAAATTGGTGGTGAGCTTTCCTCCGAAAGTATTGATATTCAAATATTGTTTTAAGTAAGGTGTAATATCTGCCAATGAAAACTGGTTCATTTTTACGTTTAAGTTGTACATGTTGGTTTCCATGGCATAGAGTAATTTCAGGGACAAATCGCCCCCGTCGGCGAATTTTAGATTGATGCCGACATCGGTTTTTTCGTTGGTAAAATAGATACGTGGGATTTCCAGTGCCAATTCTTTCATATTGAAGCGGCTGTTTACCACGGCATCACGATAGAGAATGGACCCATTTATTAATGTAATGTTTTGTAAATCAAATGACCAAGAACTTTCTTCTCCGTCATCTTCTTCATCGGAACTGAAATGTTCAATAATATCCGTAAAGTTAAAGCGGTCGTCATTTTGAATGATGATAACATTGGGATTGTCCAGAGTAATTTCGGTGAATTTAAGTTGTTGGGATAATAATTTCCAGAGTGTAAGATTGACTTTCAGACGATTAAAGATAATGAATTGGTCTTTGTCGTTTTGTTCCAGTGCGGTGAATTTTTCAATATCGACAGTTCCTTTAAAAATGTTGATGGTCAGGTCGTCCATTTTAACGATTCTGCCGCAGAGTTCTTTGCTGTTTTTTTCGATGTACCAATGGGCAATTGGTGAGATGACAAGGGAAAAGATAATAATGAGAGCCGCGAGGCTGCCGACGATAACCAATAAAATTTTAAGCCATTTTTTCACGTTAGCATGAAATATTTTTATAAAATTTGAGACTCATGTCAATACTTTGGATATGGTGAGTAAGGGCACCGACTGATATAAAATCGACGCCGGTTTCTGCATATTCGCGCAGTGTTTTTTCGGTAATTCCGCCGGATGCTTCGGTTTCATATTGTCCCTTAATGAGTATTAACGCTTCTTTGATTTGAGCGGGGGTAAAATTATCTAACATAATGCGGTGAACGCCCCCGTGTTGAAGCACACGTTTGACATCTTCCAAATTCCGGGTTTCAATTTCGATTTTAAGGGATAATTGTTTCTCTTTCAGATAATTGGTCGTTTTGTCGATGGCTTGTTCGATGCCGCCGGCAAAGTCGATATGGTTGTCTTTCAGCATAATCATATCAAACAGTCCGAAGCGGTGGTTTTGGGCTCCGCCGATGGTAACAGCTTGTTTTTCAAACCAGCGCATGTTGGGAGTCGTTTTGCGAGTATCTAAAATAGTGACCGAGGTTCCTTCCACCATCTTCACGTAATGATGGGCGGAGGTCGCAATGCCACTCATTCGTTGCATATAATTTAAAATCGTCCTTTCAGCGGTCAGCATACTTTGTGCAGAGCCGGTGAGCGTGAAGGCAATATCGCCTTTTTTTACGAAGTCGCCATCGCGTTTGAAGGTCTGCATGCAGATATGCTTGTCCACACATTCGATTACTGTTTTGGCAACTTCTATTCCGGCAATTATACCTTCTTGTTTTACAATTAATTGCATATTGCCTTGTTGCATTTTATCGATGCATGCCAAGGAAGAGTGGTCGCCGTTGCCGATGTCTTCTGACAAACTGAGTTGGATATATTCGATTGGGGTCATACTATTCCGAAATATTGGGGGTTGCTTTAAAACGTAAAACTTCTTGTTCTTTATTTTTAATGATTAAAATCTTTTCGACAATGATGTAGTTGTTGATGTCATTTTTTAGAGCTTTACTAAACTCTTTCTCTAAGGTCATTTCAGAGCAGAGTTTCTTTGTTGAACCGCTATACTTAATTTCAATTTTTTTACTGTCGGCGAAATAGGTGCCAAAGAAGCTGTTACACCCTAAGTTTCCGCTAAATCCGCCATCGTTGTTGAAAATAATAAAAGGAACTTCCGGTGATTTGTCGATAGGAGCACAATTAATATTGGTTAATTCCCATCTTGTCCCTTGCAAGGGCGCGTCAGCGTTGGACGTATCTTGCGTGACTTTTTTCTCGGTTTGACAAGCAGTAATGCCCACCATGAATGCTAATGCAATAAAGATAATTTTCTTCATATTTATATTGTATGTTCTTGATAATAAACTTGATTGATTTGGTCAATATATTCACAAATTTCTTCTCTCCCTTTTCCGTTTATGGCAGATGAAATAAAAAGTGGGGGTAATTCTTCCCACGTTTCCAGCAATTTATTGCAAAAAAGGGTCCTGTTTTCTTCAGTTTGTTTGGCAGATATTTTGTCTGTTTTCGTAAAAATAATTGAGAAAGGAATTCCGTTACTTCCTAATTTATTGATGAAATCGATATCGATGGTTTGTGGCGAAAGACGGGAATCTATCAGCACAAAAACGAGTTGCAAGTTGGGACGATTGGTGAAGTATTCGTCTATCATGGAAATCCATTTTTCGCGGGTTGATTTGGCGATACTTGCGTATCCATAACCCGGCAAATCGACCAAATACCAATTGTTATCGACTAAGAAGTGGTTGATAGTTTGAGTTTTGCCCGGTTTCCCAGATATTTTGGCTAATGAAGAATTGTTGGCCAGCATATTGATCAGTGAGGATTTCCCCACGTTGGAGCGTCCGATAAAGGCATATTCGGGGAGTGCCCCGGTAGGGCATTTTGTCCAATCGACTACACATTGCAAAAACTTGACTTGTTTGATTTTCATTTGCGTTTGTGATAAGATTTGACGTGTCTGCTGATTTTCTTTTCATACATGTCTTGGATTTTCAGCAGAATAGCAATTTCTTCCACTTCGCCGAACTCTTCGTTGGCAGATGCTCCGAAATACTGCATTGTGGCGGACAAAGTCATATAGGCTTTGATGAGTGGTGGAATGGTAGTCTTTATATCGCGAATATTTTTATTTAATATCTTGAAATCCTCAGCAAAAGAGCCCCCCGTAAACAGTGATTTAAAGGCTTTGTTGCCGGATACTTTTTGAGTAGGGTGATAGGGGGTCATCAATTTGGGATTTCCTTTATAATATTTGTTTAAAAAGTTGAGTATCCAATTGCGAGCCACGCGGTTATAGCTGTTGTACATGGTCATTTTTCCGAAAAAATATTGCATATCGGGGTAATCTACAATCAGCGTCCCGAGTCCGTCCCACAAATTATCCAAAGAGAAAAGTCCTAATCGCATATCGTTAGTAGCTTGATATTTAGGTTGTACGAAGCTACGTCCTAATTCAATGGTGGTTTGCCATTCATTTTGTATAAATCGATTGGAAAACTTAAATAACTTGGAAGAGGGAGTATGAGGATAACCTTTTTCGTCCAAGGCAACATCTTTTCCTAAAATAAAGCGGTAAGCACTGACAATCTCTTTATCTTCGTCATTCCAAACGATCAATTGTTGAAAAGGAGTTTCTCCCAGGTCGAATTCGTCAATATCGGTAGATTTTCCGGTACCACCGCCGGCTGCGCGAAAGGTGTATTCGCGTAGTCTGCCGATTTCTTGCATAACATTGGGGGCATTGTTCGCGTCAATGATGTAAATGTCATTATTAATGGCATTGGTTTTTCTCACAAATCTTTCCTCTGTGAGTTCAGATATAAGCAAGTCTTTGGAAATAGGGTCAATAATATTTTCCATTTTTAGTTATTTTTATCGAGTTGTAAAGCGTACGTTTGTTCTTTGAGCCAAGCAGCCCATTCTTTATTTGTCTTTTCTGTGTTAAATGTTTTATAAGATATTGGTTTCCCGAATGTTATAGATAATATTTTTTCTTTTTGGCGGAACATCTCATCGGGGAGAAGCAACATTTCAATATTAAATTTAATGCCTAAAAACTTTCTGATATTCGCAATTCTGTAAAAGCGATTGCTGTTTTTTCCGTCGAAATATGCGGGGATAATGTCTCTTTCGTATTCTTTGGCTTTTGAAATAATGGTTTGTTTCCATTCCAAGTCGCAAATTTTGCCTTTTTGTTTTCGAGAACACAAGCCGGCGGGGAAGTACAATATCAAATCATCCGAGGCAAAAGTGGCGTTGAGGTCGCGAATGGCATTCGTATTTTGTTTGCCATGCTTGTTGATGGGAATGAAAACCCCATGCATGGGCGTTAAATTCATAAGTAAGTCATTGACAGGGAACTTGATGTCCGAGCGATATTTCCCCATTAAGCTGATAAAGCCCACGCCGTCCAAACCGCCTAACGGGTGGTTGGAAACGACAATATATCGTCCGGTTTTTGGAATGTTTTCCTCGTTGATAACCTGAAGTTTTGCGTCAAACAGATCCATCGTGGAATCGGCAAACGGAATGGGATCTTCGTTGCCATGTTTGGATAGAAAATCGTTTATTTCATCTTGATGTATGATGCGCGCCAACCAGCGAAATAAAAATTTCGGTATCCGTTTGTAGATTTTCGGATTTTTATTTTTTACGATTTTGGCGGTATCGATATACATCTTTTACAATTATTCTTTGATGATTTTGCCGGTTCCAATCAAGCTGCGATCTGAAACAACTTTCAATAAATAGATCCCGTTTGATAAGTTGCTGATATTGATGGTGTTTTGTCCATCATTCATCATTCCTTTCATTATCTCTTTGCCATAGATGTCAAAAAGAAGGTATTCAATGGGGCGCGAGGTTTCGTTATCAGATAGTTCTACGGTAAGTGTTGAGGTGGTGGGATTAGGGTACACTGACAATGTGATGGTTGGGTCGTTGTAGAGGTCGATATGATCGGTTTCTAAGATAGCGATATTGTCAATGTAAACGTGGTCTAAAACGTACATGTACAAGTCGCCTGCCATGCATTTGGATTCAAAAGTGATGCTGTGGATAGCTCCGATGTAATCGCAAAGGTTGACGGCGCGGGTAGTGAAGGGGTCGTCACCGGCGGTAGCGGGAGTAAAGGTATTCCCGACGGGGGTCCCATCTACGAGAACGCGCATCATGCTGGTATTTAAGAAGTCATAGCCGATAGGAGCATCACCGCCAAGCAGTTGTTCGTAGGTCTCTTTTCCGGAGGTTTGTTTGAGGTCAAATTGTACGGCAAGTTGTGCATAGTCGGTAGCGTCAGCGCAGAAAGTGGCACGCGCATTCATCTTATCATTCACGCTCCAGAGGTCGTCGTTCTGCGGGAACTCGATTTCAGAATAATATTCCATTGCATTTCCACCACTCATTTTCAATAATTTACCATTGGGATAACCACTCAGGGCCCCGACGGTAATAGTGGCATAATCTTCACTTTCCAAGTAATAATAATTGGTAGCATCGCTTTCGTTGAATGTAAACTGTGATACGGTGTTCAGGAATGTGGGGCGAATAATGACTTTGGTTGCAGTGTTGTTACTACTGTTGGGGTCGCCCGGGTTTTCGGCAATTACCCGAACCATGTTTCTCGCTCTTTGCGTAAAATCGCCAGTTTGCTGAAACGTGTAACTCAAAACATCGCCACTTCTTACGGTTGTGGGCAGGATAAAATTTTCTCTTACCGTATCGGTGCTGCCAATAAACAGATAGGCTAACGGGATGGGTGTGCCGGCTTCAATACTGTCGCAAATATCAAAAGTAAAAGAAGCAGTAATGGCAGTGTGGTCGTCTAAATGACACGATGATTCAGGGGAAGTAATGGCTATCAATTTCACGTCTTCATTTTGTTGCAGCAAGTTATTGAATTGATAATTTAATAGGCTGTCCGTATAGTCATTGGTAAGATTGGTCTTGATAAAAGCATCTAATCTGTGTGGGCCTATAGCAGAAACATCGATGGGGGTTGATAGAGTAAGTTCAACAGTTTCAGCCGGTTGTACATCATTTACCAAGGTAATGGTATCATAAATTTCGGTAGTTTGGTCTAATATTGCTTTGATGAAGATTTCTGTACCGGCGGCCAGCGGCATGTCGCAGCTGTTATACGTAAATTCCAGATGTACTTCTTCTGCGTTGGAAAGAGCGCAATCCGTAGCGGGTGACAAGATGTCGGTGACGTATATATTGGTGTCCGAAAAACGGTAGCCGATTCCTACTGCGTACCATGCTTCTGCTATGGAAATGACTTCTGGTGAACATTCACCGTATAAATCTTCTGCAACTATCAGGGAAAGTTCGTACGTATCTTGATAATCAGATGTTTCTACCAATTGGGTTGTAAGCAGCGTAAAAGCGATCGTTTCGGCTTTTTCTGTACCAATGGGTATCACGTTGTAGGAATTGCCGATGTCGTTCACTCCTTGTCCGCCTTCGCAGAGTAGATAGAACCAATAATTGGCAACGCCGCTGTTGTAATGAACACCGCCGTTGTCGTCAGGTCCGGTTATCCAATATGTTCCCAAGTAGGTATCGGGGTTTTGGTAAGCATTTGGGTTTGACATATCGCGGAAGGGCTGATTGATTTCGTCTCCAATGGTCCATTTCAATGTATCGCTGCCATAGTAGGCAATCATGGCACCGAAAATGTCGCTAAACGATTCATTGAGTGCACCCGACTCGTATTCATAGACTAAGTTGGCAGTATTTTCGGTCAGACCGTGAGTAATTTCGTGACCGCAAACGGAAAGGAAAGTGAACGGATATCCGTTGGCACCGTCTCCGTAGAACATGGCATTCTGACTCCACATCGCGTTTTCCACATTTTGTCCCAAGTGAACGTAACTTACCAATTGTTGTCCTTCGCCGTCAATGCTGTTTCGTCCAAATTTTTCGAAGAAATAGTCGTAAGTTTTTTCTGCGCCGAAGTGGGCGTTATTGGCAACACTGTCCGTGTCAAAGAAATTATCACTTTCAACAACATCAACCGCTTCGTCAATGGGCGTTTCGTATAATGAACCGGCATTATTGAGGGAGCGGGTCAGAATTCCGTTACCGGTGCCGCGCGAATTTTCTCTTAACACAAATTGAGTGGGGGATACTGAATCAACCGTAATGGTTTGTATGCCGTTGTAGCGTGTTTTGGCTTGAACTTCTACATTAGCGTTTTGGTTTTTTTTTATATTTTTTACAATTTCACCTGTAAGTGCGTCAATATAAAGTATTTGACGATTAAGAGGTTCGATGGAGAAAACTTCGATTTCGTAGGTTAAGCGGTAGTTCTTGGCATTATTGGAGTAATTTTGGTCAAAAAAGAGTAATTTTGGAGTGGGGTAGTAGGTGGCGTTGACATCTTTTGTAGTATTTTTTAAGTCTTGTTCCAATTCTGAAATCTGCCAAGCGTAAGTGGTTGCCGGTACAGTTTCAAGAGCCAGAGCAACGGCTGCTTCTGAAGTGAAAAGCGGGGTTGTAGGTAGTGATAAGTTGCTAATAAACAAACCGTTAAGATATTTTACTACTCCGTTTTTTTCGTGCAAGATGATGGTGGCGCCGGCTATGGGAACTCCATTGCATTCTTGCCCGAAACGGTAACTCTTATTGCCATTAAAATGGGTGATTTCTTCTTTTAGCACCATTTCCTCAGCAGACTTTAATCCAAAGAATGAATAGTATTTTTCAAAAAATACATTCGCAGGAATTTGGTAATTTTCCTTCAATTGGATGATTTTTCCTTTGTTTTTGAAAGTTGCTATTTTTTGTAATTCGTTGGGGATGTTTTCTTCGGAAAAGCTTGATTGCTGCGCAAATCCATTCAATCCGATGATGATGGCGATTAAAACAAGGGTGATTTTTTTCATTTTTTGGTTTTATTAAGTGGGTGTGCAAATATACATTACTTTTTGCTTATAATGTTAAAAAAAGTCAATTTTTTTTTCTTTATTTTCCACTGATTGAGATAGTTTCAATATTGGCTTCGACATTTTGCGTTCCTGAAAGTGCGACATGGCGCGATGATCGACTTTTTTGCTTTCAAATCTATTCATATCATATTGTATATGAACGAATTGTAATTATTATGATGTTTTTTCATCTTGTACGGTGGGATAGATGTTTTTTTGTTTTTTTGTAGATTTTTATAAAAAAAAAGCGCAGTAAATAACTTACTGCGCTTTAAGATAGGCTAATAATTCTTTATTGAAAAGCGTCCGGACTGATATAGGGGGCGATTTCTTTTCGATATTTTTCGAATAATTCAATTGCTTTGGTCGCAAGTTGATTATTTCCGGATAATTTAAAGATGTCGGCATCTGTCTGCATAAGCGAAATAGTTTGATAGATGTCTCGAATCTTTGTTTGAATCATATTTTCGTTTTTCATCATTTCGTTATAAACCATCTGTTCTTGACCGGGTTCAGCTTGTTGTTGCTGTATTTGTGAGCGATACATCATTAATTCCTTCAATTCGTTGGAGGATTTTTCTAATTTGCTTTCGCTGTTGGTCAGGAGGATGGTTCCGGCGGCTTTCAGTTCCAATTTGGGGAGATTCTTGTTGTAGGTGGTGAGTGCAGGCAGATATTCAAAGAAGATGTCTTCAATTTCGGCGTAATGAATTTGTCTAGTTTTCTGGTCGGTTTGTTCAAAAAATTGAAGTTCGTTTTGAATATGTTTCAGCATCTTGTCACGAAGAACTTTTGCTTTTTGCGGGTTTATTCTGTCATAAATGTTGATCATTTGTATTTTGTAATTGGTAAACCCGGGCATACTGTTCAATTTGGAAGGAATCAGTTCATCAGGAAGGATTTTTTCAAAATGTTCGATTACTTTTTGTGCGCTATCGAGTTTATTTTCTCTAAAAAGCTGTTCTGCCAACTGATAATGTATCGTATTGATAAAGAGACAGGTACGGAGATTATCTTCAGAGTTGTACACGCGAGGATCGTTAATTCCGCCCCAAGCATAAGGATAGGGTGCTTTTGGAGTGGCGTTGGGTTGATTGACTTTATCGATACGTGTGTGGTCGTCAAATACTTCCATCACATTATGATATAAGATGTCGGAATCAATTCTTCCGCGAGCTCCTTGAGTTTTGATAGGTATCAAGCGATAGGCTAATCCTTCTAATTGGAAATACTCTTCTAACCCGAAGTAGCCGTCAGGTCCCATCGTTGAAGCGAAGTAAATGGGGCGTTCCCAGTTATTGTTTGCCAAGATGTCCATCATGATTAAGAATGAGCGTGGAACGAAGAAGTCTTTGGTGTTCCATTCAATTCTGTCCACAATCTTATCGGCATCTTTTGCCCCAACGGTGTGCGTTGACAATACTTTTTGTTTATCAACGGGGAGGGAGAAACTGGAAGGAATGTCTTGTCCGACATATTGTCCGCTATAACCGGAATTGCTATTGCAATTTAGTAATGAAACTCCGTTAAATTCAGGTTTTTTAATGATTTTCATTACGGTTTTAAGGTCAACAAATTGATCGTTTCCATCGGCAAAGATGACTCCATTTCTCGTTCCGTCTTTGTATTGTTCCCATGTCATCGAAATGGGGAGTGGTTCTGATTGATAAGCTTTTCGTTTCATTTGATCTACGTACCAGCCGGCACTGAGCAGGCTCAAGTTGCAGACGCGCACGTCGGTGCGGTAGCCTTCCACTTCTTGAGCATACCACAATGGGAAGGTGTCGTTATCTCCCATTGTGAAGATAATGGCGTTCGGTGCGCAGGAATCCAAGTAATTCTTGGCGGCTGCTAAAGCAGTATAACGATTAGCTCTGTTGTGGTCGTCCCAGTTTTCGCTTGCCATAATGCCGGGTACCAAGCCAATGCAGATGAGAGTGATGAGAACCGGAGCGACAATTTGAACTGTTTTGTTTTTGATTTTTTCAAAAAGAGAATAAATTGCGTACACCCCGAATCCTATCCAAATGGAAAAAGCATAGAAAGATGCCGCAAATGCGTAGTCACGTTCGCGAGGTTGGAAAGTCGGCATATTCAGATAGAAAGCAATGGCTAAGCCGGTCATTAAGAAAAGGAGCAAAACGATAAATGAGTTTTTCCCGTCTCGACGGGCGTAAAAGAAGGCTCCAATAAGTCCTAAAATAAGCGGTAACATGTAATATTTGTTATTTCCCTTATTATGATGTGACGGAATATCAGCTTGTTCACCGAGGAAAATCTTATCTAAGGAGGAGATGCCGGTAATCCAGTTGCCATTTAATTCGCCGCCGCTTCCCTGAATATCGTTTTGTCTGCCTGAGAAATTCCACATAAAATAGCGAAAATACATGTAGTAGAATTGGTAAGTGTGCATAAATTCTATATTCTCTTCGTAGCCCGGAAGCTTGGAACTGCTCATTTTCTTATTTAATTTCGCAGGTTCGTTTTCGTAGAGCCATTTAATATAATTATCTCTTTTTTCGGAATCATACATTCTCGGCATAAATCTTGATTGGTCGCCGCCATAGATCGGTATGGTTTTTTTGCGGGCATCACAAACAATATATTTTCCTGATTTTTCATCTTGAACGTAAGTGGGATTTCCATCTTTGTAGTCGGTAGGTCTTGAATTGTAAGTCTTGCCATAAAGTACGGGGAAGTCGCCGTATTGCTCACGGTTCAAATATGACAAAAGGGAAACGGCATTTTCGGGATTATTCTCATCAATGGTCGGGTCTGCATTGGAACGAATGACCAAAATGAAAAAAGTGGAGTAGCCAATTAAGATGAAAATGAAGGAAAATATTGCAGTTAGGAAATTGGGTTTCATTTTTTTATACCCATACCACAATCCCCATGTCACTAATCCGGCAAGGAATAAAAAGAAAATCATAGTGCCGGAATTGAAGGGCAGTCCGATAGAATTAACGAAGAATATCTCAAATTTTCCCGCCCAGCTGACGATGCCCGGGATAATGAGGAAGAGAATAACTGCCAACAAGAGGAACGAGCCGATTAAGGCAATGAGGATTCCCCATTCTGCTTTTGAGGAAAAAGTCCCTTTCTTGATGCATACAATCGTCAATGGGATAGTCACTAAGAGCCAAATTGCAATCATGCCTTTTACCGGGAAAACGACGGCAGCAAATAGTGATAAGATGGCGATGGTTTGTACAACGCCCCATACGGTAGCTTTTTTCGATAGTTTGAAATAGACGATGAGTACAACGGCAGGAATGGTCAACAAGTTCAGCAAGTGAACTCCCACCGACAGACCGATCAAGTAAGCAATCAGAATGATCCAGCGATTGGGGTTGGCGTTAGCTTTGGGGTGGTCGTATTCAAAGTCCCATTTTAAGATGCACCAGAATACCAATGCTGTAAAAAATGAGGACATCGCATAAACTTCACCTTCTACTGCTGAGAACCAGAAAGTGTCTGTAAATGTGTATGTTAAAGATCCTACTAAGGCGGAACCGAATACGGCAAGCATTTTTCCGGTTGTCATTTCACCGGATTTTTCCACTAATTTTCTGCCTAACATGGTAATAGTCCAGAACAAAAACATAATCGTTAATCCACTGCAAATTGCGGACATGCAGTTGATACAGAATGCAACTTTAGTTACGTCACCGCCGGCAAACATACTTGCTACGCGTCCCAACAATTGGAAAGTGGGGGCTCCGGGCGGGTGACCCACTAATAATTTGTATGCAGTGGAAATATACTCCCCACAATCCCACCACGAAGCAGTCGGTTCTGCCGTCATTATGTATATGGCAGAGGCAAAAATGCCGATGAGCCATCCCATAATGTTGTTGATTAGTTTGTAATTTTTTCTCATTGTTCTATTCTTTATTTTTTTTTGTTATTTTAAATGAGCCTTAATTGATATAAAAGTTTGATTACCAATCAAGTATGCTTTTTTACAAAAATATACTTGAACGGCGGCAAATTTACAATAAATAATTTAATCTAAAAAAAAAATATGTACCTTTGCCACGTTTTTTATTAGAAAAATTATCAATGAAAAAAAGAACTGTTTTTTACGCTGTTTTGCTCGCCATTTGTGCTACTTTTATCGCATGTAGTAAGGATTTTGAATCGAATGCTCCCTATAAGGACGTTACCATTGTTTATGGAATTCTCAATTCTGATGACGATACCCATTATATCAAGATTTATAAGGGCTTTTTAACCACCGGTGATGCATATAATGTGGCACAGGAATATGACAGTTTATATTATTTTGATAAAATAAAAGTAGAAGTGGAGGAGTATGTGAATAATACGAAAACGAATACTTTTACGCTCGATACCACCACGTCGATTCCCCGCGAAGCCGGTGATTTCGCCTCTCCTAAACAATTATTGTATGTTTTTACTCGTCATTTGCGCGATGATGCTATGTATTTATTGCGCATTACCAATAAGGAAACTGGTCGCGAGGTGACGGCTCAAACTTTGTTGGTGAGATCTTTTAGAATCAATTCCCCCAATGGTACCCAACTCGATATTACAAAAGCCACCCCTAATCGCATTAAGTTCAGCGACGCAGGAAATGCCGCTGCTTATGATGTTTACCAATATTTTTACTATATTGAACGGGATAAAACAACCTTACAAGAAACGGAAAAATATGTCAAAAGAAAGATTAATTCATCAATACTGACTGCTACTTCAATGAATTATGTGCCCGCTTCTATCTTCACTGCAATTTCTTCCAATGTAAAGCCCAATAGCAATGTTGAACGATTTTTGAAAAGCGATTCCTGCATCAAATTTGAAGTTTGGGGAGTGAATGACGAACTCCTAAAGTATGTGCAGGTTAATACCCCAAGCAGCAGTGTGGTTTTGGACAGATTACATTATACCAATATCAAAACCGACGACAATCTTACCGCCGGTATTCTTGGTTCCCGCAAAAAGGCTGAATCGTGGTATCAGATTAATCAAATTTCGCAAGATTCTCTCGTGTATGGCTCCCAAACACGCAATTTGGGATTCCATTATTTTTATCAAAGATAATTTTATTGAGCTAACTCAAAGTTCAGTTGCCTTTTGGCTAAATCGACTTCAATCACTTTCACACGGACACTGTCGCCAAAGCGATAGAAATTCCCGTGGTGTAGTCCTACCAAAGTGTAGTTCTCTTCGTCAATATAGTAAAAATCGTCCGTGAATTTCCGCATCGAAATCATTCCTTCGCATTTGGATTCTTTTAATTCCGCAAAAATGCCCCACTTGGAAATACCGCTAATGGTGGCGTCAAACGTCTGCCCGATTTGGTCAGCCATGTATTCCGCTTGCTTGTATTTGATGGAAGTTCGTTCGGCTTCGGTGGCTTTTTGCTCCATTTGCGAAGAATGCTTGCAGTATTCTTCATAGGCTTCTTTGTTCACTGACGGCTCATTGTGCAGGTAAGCGTCTAATAAACGGTGTACTATCAAATCGGGATAACGCCGAATGGGCGAAGTGAAATGGGTGTAATAGGGGAATGCCAATCCATAGTGTCCGATGTTGTCGGTGGAATAGACAGCGCGCGCCATCACCCGAATCGACAATTTGCTTAACATGTCAAACTCCTTGGTGTCTCTCGCTTTTTCAAACATATTGTTGAAAGAAGTTGCCAAGGTCTTTTGACTGCCTACTTTGAAGTCGTAGCCTAATTTTTTGACGAAGTTTTTAAAAGTGTCCAACTTATCGTTAATCGGTTCATCATGAATACGATATACAAATGTCTTCGGCTCTTTGTTATAGGCACTTTTTTTACCGATTCTTTCAGCAACTTTTTTATTAGCCAACAGCATAAATTCTTCAATCAGAAAGTTGGCTTCGGTGGATTCTTTTAGATAAATGCCAATAGGTTTGGCGTTTTCGTCTAATTTGAAGCGCACTTCTTCGGTTTCAAAATTGATGGCGTTGTTGTCGAAGCGTTGTTGTCTTAGCACTTTAGCCAACTCATTCACTTGTAGGATTTCGGCAGACAACTCTCCTTCGTGGGAATCAATGATTTGCTGTGCTTCTTCGTAGCTGAGTCGTCTGTCGGAATTGATGACGGTTCTCCCGAACCATTCTTTTATGACTTTTGCTTTGTCGTTTAAATCAAAGATGGCACTGAAGCATAGTTTGTCTTCGCGCGGGCGCAGGGAGCAGAGGTTATTCGACAATATTTCCGGCAACATTGGAATCGTTCTGTCAACTAAATAGACGGAAGTTCCGCGGCTGTAGGCTTCTTGGTCGATGGCGGAGCCGGGTTTTACATAAAATGAAACGTCTGCAATATGTACGCCGACGCGGTGTAAACCATTAGGTAGGCGTTCGTAAGAGATGGCGTCGTCAAAATCCTTGGCATCGGCGGGGTCAATGGTAAAAGTAGTAATTTGTCGGCAGTCTTTTCTTTTTTTAATTTCTGTTTCGGGAATTTCGGGCAGAATGCGGGCGGCATCTTCTACCACATTTTCAGGGAATTGCAGCGGAAAATCAAATTCTGCCAAGATAGATTGCATCTCTACGTCGTTGTTGCCCGGTTTCCCCAGAACTTGGATTACCTCCCCGATTGGACTGCGCGTGCCGGCGGTCCAATCGACAATGCCGACAATTACTTTATCGCCGTTTTTGGCATTTTTCATCAGCCGTCCCGGAATGAGTACGTCATGACGGTTAGCGGCACTGTCGGCAACGAAGTAGGCAATGCCCTTGTTGATTTGAATCGTCCCGACTAATTGTTTTTTGCTTCGTTCGATGATTTCAACTACTTGTCCTTCAGGTTTGTGGTCTTGGCGTGGCGGGAACAGCATCACTTTTACGATGTCATTGTGCAGTGCATTGCTGATATTGCGTTCTGCGATGAAAATATCATCTTGGTCGCCTTCTTGCAAAAGGTAGGCAACACCGCTGTATTTAACATCCAATTTTCCCACCACGTAATTCTTGCCGGTGGTTTCGTTGTTTAAGAACTTTTGATTGATCTTGTAATTGCCTCTTCCAAAGGTAATGACAATTTTTGCAGCTACGAATTTTTGTAAAATTTTCTTTACTTCTTCACGTCCCTCTTTATCAAAGATTTCAATTTTAGAGGAGATTTGTTTGTAGTTTAATTTCTGAGAATGAGTGGATAGTAGTTCGATTATTTTATTTTCGAGGTTTGTTGTTTTTTTCATAAATGATTAATTAAGTTGTTGATTTATTTTGAGTTAAAAAGTTGATAAGATGAGCCATTTCGCCGATAAGTGGGGCGATGATGTGAATGGTTTGGTGGGTGGTGGGGTGTTCAAAGGTGATACTGTAAGCGTGAAGTGATATGGAACCATCTTTGTTAGAGCGTTTTGCACCATATTTTAAGTCCCCTTTGATGATAGTGCCGTTGGCTGCGAGTTGGGCGCGAATCTGATGATGGCGACCGGTCAACAATTCCACTTCTAAAACAGTGTAATTCTTCAAATGTTCGATGACTTTGTAGGCTAATTCCGCAATGACGGCACCCGTTGTCTCTTTGTTTGAAACAAAACTTTTGTTTAATTTTTCGTTTCGGGTGAGATAATTGACCAAATGTTGTTCTGCGATGGCGGGTTCTTTTTCCACCACGGCGATGTATTTTTTGCTGATTTTTCGTAATTTAATCAGTTCGTTCATCCGCGCCAAGGCTTTGGACGTTTTGGCGAAGATGACGGCGCCGCTCACGGGGCGGTCAATACGGTGTACTAATCCGCAGAATACGTTCCCCGGTTTTTGGTATTTCTCTTTCAGATAACTCTTTACCGATTCAATGAGTGGAATGTCGCCGGTTTTGTCGCCTTGAACAATTTCGCCGGCTAATTTATTGATCACAATTAAATGATTATCCTCGTAAAGAATACGATTTTCAATATTCATTTAGTATTGTTCTTTATCATTGGGGAAGTCGCATTTTTTCACGTCTTCGATATAATTTCCTACTGCTCGGATGATTTCTTCGCTCAGATTGTGGTATCTTCTCAGAAATCTGGGGGAGAATTGTTGGGTTATCCCCAGCATATCGTGAAGAACCAGTACTTGACCATTTACTTGGTTTCCGGCACCGATACCGATGGTGGGAATGGTTAGCTCGTTGGTGATTTGTGCGGCAACATGAGCCGGAATTTTTTCCAAAACGATAGAAAAGCAACCGTATTTTTGCAGTACTAATGCGTCTGACAGAATCTTTTCCGCTTCTTTGGGGTCGGTGGCGCGCACCGCATAAGTTCCGAATTTGTTGATGGATTGCGGCATCAATCCCAAGTGTCCCATTACAGGAATACCGGCACTGATAATTCTTTCAATGGATTCACGCACTTCGATGCCGCCTTCCAACTTAACGGCATCTGCGCCCGATTCCTTCATGATGCGAATGGCGGAATGGAGTGCCTCCTTGGAATTTCCCTGATAGGTGCCGAATGGCAGATCTACCACTACTAAAGCACGTTCCACCGCCCTTACCACGGAACAAGCGTGGTAAATCATGTCATCTAACGTGATGGGAAGCGTAGTCTTGTAGCCCGCCATGACGTTGGCAGCGGAATCCCCAACCAAGATAACATCAATCTTTGCCATATCCAGCAACTTGGCTAACGAGTAGTCGTATGCGGTGAGCATGGCGATTTTCTCGTCTTGATTGCGCATTAATTGCAAAATGTTGGTCGTTACTTTATTTACGTTTCGATATAAATAGTCGGACATGATGGTATTTTGGATTATAAAATTTTGCGTTCAATTTGATATTTGTTGCGTTCGCCGGAGCTGCGCGCAATGAGTTCGCCAACGTAGCCGGCAAGAAAGAACTGACTGCCGATAATCATGGCTAAAATGGCGATAAAGAAGAGCGGTTGTTCGGTTACCGGACGGAAGACTTCGCCGTAGTGTTGTTGTACCAATTTTTCAATAATTACCCATATAGCAGATATAATACCCAATAAGAAGGCAAAAGTTCCCAATAATCCGAAGAAGTGCATCGGTTTTTTCCCAAAACGGGAAGTGAAGGTCAGGGTCATTAAATCCAAGTAGCCGTTGATAAAGCGACTCCACCCGAATTTTGATGTTCCGTATTTTCTTTTTTGATGTTGCACCACTTTTTCGCCAATTTTTCCGAAACCTGCCCATTTGGCAATAACGGGAATGTAACGGTGCATTTCGCCATAGATCTCAATGTTCTTGATAACATCTTTTCGGTAGGCTTTCAGTCCGCAGTTAAAGTCGTGAAGTTGAATTTTGGAAATACGACGTGTGGTCCAATTGAATAATTTGGATGGTATGTTTTTGGCAAAAACGTTGTCGTATCTTTTCTTTTTCCAGCCGGAAACAACATCATATTTTTCGACAGTTATCATTTGATAGAATTCCGGAATCTCATCGGGACTATCTTGCAAGTCGGCATCCATGGTAATGACTACATCCCCTTCGACAGCGGCGAAAGCCATATTTAAAGCGGCTGATTTTCCATAGTTGCGGCGGAATTTTATCCCTTTGATTTGGGGATTTTGCGAGTGTAATTCTTCAATAATTTCCCAAGACCGGTCTGTGGAGCCGTCGTCCACCATTATTATTTCGTACGTTAATGAGTGTTGCTCGCACACGCGATGAATCCACGCCGACAATTCGGGAAGTGATTCTTCCTCATTCAACAAAGGTACGACTACTGAGATATTCATATTGATTAATTTTCTTTTTTTTCTTCGGGTTCAGTATCGGTTGCTTCGGTTTCGGTATCAGTTGCTTCGGGTTCGGGGCAGGTTCTTTTTTCTTTTCGATATACAAAAAGTGCCACGAAAATGTTGATTAAAATACCGTACAAAATGATGGAAAGGGAGTAGGTGGGAGCTGCGATCCAGACACTTTCCATGTGGGGAATTTTATTTTTTTCTTTTTCAAATCTCAACTGATAGGGATTAATGCTTCCGAAATCATCGATGGAATTAGAGAGGATAGGAGCGAGCAGAGCGTTGCAAGAATCATTGGCGTTATTACCGTTCAGCAGGTAATTCTCCAAAGCCAGCATTAAAATTCTGTTAGATTCTATTTGAAAAGAATCCAATCGGAACAAAGCATCTTCCGGAGTTTTTTTCTTTTGAGTAAGTTGAGTGGTAAATGATTGGAGGACGTTATCAATGCCATCGTTGACGATTTCGCAGCAGGTGGAATCACCGTCGGCTTCGATTGTTTGCATATTGTAACGGATAATGCTGTCTGATTGTTGGCAATAAACAACAATTTCGGCTTGGGTGATGGTGTCTTTTCCCATCCGTTTCATTGCCATTTCCACGTTTTTGGCATTATTTTTGGCGATGCCGTCTTTTTCGATCACGCTGTAGTGCACAAACATATAGAAAACCATGATGATGTAGGAAATCATGATGATTCCGGTGCCGACGATAAAGGATTTTGGGAAGCGGATGATGCCGTCCATGCATTTTTCGCGATACTCTTTAATTCCGAAATAGAGTGCTGCCACGAAAGTAACGACCATCAAGATATCGAAAATGGGACCGAAGTTGTAGTCGATATCTCTTCCTAAAAAGTGTAATAGTCTAATGAGAGAAAGCCCTGCTCCAAGCAAGGCTCCCCATTTGAGTATAATATGAAATTTTGTTTTTCTCATTCGAAGATTATTCTGGTTAAGGAAAATGAATTATTGATCTCCTTTATAGAAGTTTTGGCGTCTGTCGTCAATAGAGACTTTGCTTTCCAATTCGTCCATTACAATTTGTTCAATATTTCTACTTCTCCCAAGAACGGTTTCATAAAGAATATTTGTTTCCATGTTGAGGTCAGGAGCTGATTTTCCGTCTTCAATATTATAGATATTTACCAAGTAAACGGCATTTTTTCCACTCACCGTTGAAGGTGTTTGAGTGGCTAAGGTATAGATTTTGCCGATGGCACTATTTTCAATACCGCTTGCATTGGGTTGGTACAGATTAATTTTCAAGCTGTCGGCAGAACGTGCATTGTATTTGGAAGCTAACTCCGTAATAGTGGATTTTGCCAATTCGCCTTGAAGTTGTTTTTCAATGGCTTCTCTTTTTTTCTGTGCGGTCAATTCTTCTTTGATAATCTCTTTTACGTTTTCAAATTCTGCTTCTCCGCGTTCTTGCGCATTTCTTAAGCCGACTACGAGAAATACTTCCGGTCCTAATTGTGATTCTTGACTATATTGTTGATTGCTGGTATATTTGTAGCGTCCTTTGTATGAATTTGGGGAAACTTTTCCTATTTCGGTTTCTTTGTCGAATGCCCAGCTGATAGCATTTCTGCATAATATTTTTTCAACTACGTAGCCTTGGTCGGTCGTAATTGCCCCTTGCATGTTGGTAATGTTCGTTTTCTTGATGACGGTAGCCCCTTTGCTCTTTGCCAATTCATCTAATTTATCGACATTTTCGCAAGAAATAGCCAGTGATTTAGCATTGCTTTCTAATTCTTTATATGTTTTGTCAGATGCTTGAATTGGAACAGGGAATAAGAGGTATTGTCTTTTTTCGATGGACTGGGTTTTTTGCAATACTTTGAATAATAAGAATCCGCCCGGAGTTTCGTGTAGATACAAACCATCGGTTGTCGTAGCGATCAACTTATTATATAATGTATCGGGAACATCTTTGAACCAATAGGTTGAATCTGTTTGGAATATTCTTTCGTTTTTGTAAGAAGGTAATAGGGAGAATATTGCTTTTGGATCGGGGCTGGTTTGCAGCATTTGTTGCAAGCTGTCCACCAATATTTGGGCTTGTTCTTTGGTGCGGGTCGGGGTAGAATTTTCGGGGGTTTTGTAGTCAATCGTCAAGAAAGTGGTCAAGATGGAATCCGGACGCATTTGAATATCGCGAACTTTACCAAAATACCAGAAATTGCCGTCTAAATAAGGAGCGATCATGGTTCCTGGTTGAGATTTAAAGACGATGGAATCTAATACCGGCGGCAAACTATAGGAGGTTTCCTGATTAAGTCCGTAGGTTTGTAAAGCGGAATGACCTTTTGCCAAATACATTAATGTGTCTATTTGTACGTGATTGGCGATCGCATCGTTGTATGACCAGAATGAGCCGTCGCTATTGCTGAATAAACGGTCTTTGTCGATTCTTTTTTCTGATCTGGCAAAGTCAAATAAGTTAGTTGCTGTTGAAAATCTTTGATAGATTTGATTAACGGTATCGGCAATGTCTTTTCTGTCTTGCGTAGTAGGAATAATCGGGAAAACGGCGATGTCAAGATCTCTGTTATTCTCTTTTACAAAAAAGCGGTCTTTGTGAGCATCGAAGTATTCTTTGATTTCTTCATCTGTAACTGTTACCTTGATTTTGTCAAAGGAGGGATTGGTTACATCAATGGTAGCCAATTGCATGGTAGCAATTTTGTTGTCAGCAGCTATTTGTTTTTTGATAGGTTCGGAGAAATAGAGTGAGCCGTTGATTAATCCGAAATATGCCTGATTTTTTGCTTCCAAAACAGCCATTCTTTCGATCGCTTTATAGGCATTGTACATCGTGACATCTTTGGTGCGATAATCGTCAATAGACTCAAATACTCCCACTAACGTGGCTCTGGTTACGTTAGGATTATTAGTTTGGATTCTGTTGGCCATCATCCAAAGATAGTATTGAGCATTGGTTTGTGGTTGGGGCGCTGAAAGCGATGCAATCAATTCGGTATTGATATTGTCTATCATTTCATCGGTAAAGATAATTCCCATATCTGCCAATTCTTCGCCGAGCAGGATTTCTTGTTTTACTTGCTGCCATGACAAACTGTGTATTTGTTGGTCAATTTCGTCATCTGAAGTTGAAGTGCCTTGTACCAGCATCATCAATTCTCTGTTTTGATTGTAATATACGGAATATGTATTTTCACTTCCACCCACTCTCATTTTCTCTCCATCGACTTTTGCCATCAAGTTTTGATTGGTGATGGACGGAGTAATTTTAGTAAGGTCACCTATGATAAATGCAAGAAGTGCTACACCTATTATCACCATTAATAACACGCCGTGTTTACGGATTCTTCCTATTGCTGCCATATTCTTTTATAAATTTATATAATTAATTATAGTTTTTATTTTTAGGGTGCAAAATTACTATTTTTTTTTGAGTTATGAAAATGTTTCTATTTTTTTTTGAAAGGATATCCCAAAAGCTGCTCGGCTTTTGTAAAGTTTTGATTTCTAATATGTTCTCTTATTTTTGATGAGCGTACTTTGTTTTCTTCCATGATAAATTCCGGGATTAGAATAACTTCTATTCCGTTTTTTGCACAAATTTGTTGTATGGTTTCGCAATTCCCTTCGCGATTTTTTCCGAAGTTGTGATTAGGTCCCATGACAATGGCGCGAAGTCCTATTTTTTCTTTTAATATTGTAAAAAATTGTATAAAAGATAGTTGTGAAAACTCTAAATCAAATGGAATAATGATGATATGATCGATGCCTTGTGCTTCTATTAACTTGATATTTTCGTTGAGGCTATTAATGAGAAAAAAGTCCTCTCTCTCGGGATGTAGGAATATCTGCGGATGCGGGTCGAAAGTGATGACAACGCTCTCCCCATCATATTTTTTAGCTCCTTTTTTCAGATAATCAAGTATTTGATGATGTCCTAAATGAACACCGTCAAATGAGCCGATCGTGACTACCGGATTGTTGAAACGAGGTAAATGATCTAATGATTTATATACTTTCATAATTAATTTCTAACATCCATTGCATTTCGTAAAGCATTGCCAATGAGCATAAAAGCCAAGACTAACAGCATGATGGCAATGCCCGGAATGATGGCTAAGTATGCATTATCCAATACGATATAAGCATAATTCTCTTTCATCATCATTCCCCAAGACGGGGTAGGAGGTTGTACGCCGATTCCCAAGAAACTTAAACCAGCCTCCATCAAGATGGCCGACGAGAAATTGGAAGCGGCAATAACGATAATGGTGCCTGAAATGTTGGGAAGCAAGTGTTTCAAAATGATGTGAAAACTGTTATATCCTAATGCTTTCCCTGCTTCTACAAATTCTTTCTCCCGCAAACTGATCACTTGCCCGCGCACGACCCGCGCCACATCCACCCACATCGTCAATCCCATCGCAATGAATATCTGCCAAAACCCTTTCCCTAACGCAAAACTAATAGCAATCACCAATAATAAAGTGGGAATAGACCAAACCACATTGATGAACCACATCAAAATATCGTCTATCTTTCCTCTGTAATAACCTGCTATTGAGCCAATTAAAATGCCAATCACTAAAGCAATGAAAACAGATATTCCGCCTACTGCCAAGCTGATGCGTGTTCCAATCATTAATTGGCTTAAAACATCGCGCCCGTAGCGGTCTGTCCCCAGCAGAAATTTTTTGCTTGTCACCGGCTCATCGGCTAACTCCGACTTGGCATATCCAACTGTTGTGTTGGGGTCGTCTTCAAATAATTTAACGTAAACAGAATCGCGTGTCTGTCGGAACTCATCAATTGGAATAGTCTGATATTGAGCAGGTTGTCCGTATAGCATCTTTTGTAACAGATTGAATTGGGGAACTTCTTGTTCTTGTTTCAATTGTAACAATTTTACCCTAAACCCGGGAGGTTGAAGGGCAATTTCCAATTGTTGATGATTGCAGTACGGCGTTGAATCCGGCGTGACCAAATATCCCGCAATGGCGAGTAAAATCACAAAAATGATAAAACCAAGCGATATCATTCCTTGTCCCTCTTTTCGGAATCTTTTCCACGTGAGTTCCGAAAGAGACACTGCTTTGTAGTTTTTATCTTTTTTTTTAAAGATACTCAAGGTTATTTTCAGTTTAAAGCGTATCGCCGCCTTTTAGCGTTCTTTCATTTTAGAAATAAAAGGATTGAAATAGTTTTCATCTTTGGCTACTACTCCGGCTAATCCTTTGCCACCGTTTTTGCTTCGTTTAATATTGGCAAAAAGTCCTTTTTCCAATGCGTTAAATAGCCCTTCTTCTACGATGTCTTCTAATAAAACGACCGTATCATTCAACACTTTTTCTGCTCTTTTTCGGATAATGCCGCCTTCTTTAAATTCGACTTCGTCTCCAATATTTTTCATATTTCCGAAGATATATTTCGCATTTTCGATGGCTAAATATCTGTCTGACATAAAAGGAGTATGAATGGCTTCGGTAATCATGCCGAGTAGTTGAATTCCTTGACCTGTCCAAATGGCAATTTCGTTAAACAAAGCGTCTTGAATTTCGCCGCGGAAGATGTTTCCGGTCTTGAATTTGGTGGGGGGCATGTATTTCAAAGTGGCTTTGGGGAATATTTCGCGGGTCATTTGAGCTTGTGCTAATTCGTACAAGAAACCGTTTTCTAATTGCGGGTCCATTTCAAAAGCGTGTCCCAATCCCATTAATTCTTCGGGCATACCTGCCAAAAGTGCTAATTGTTCATTAATTAAGTCCGAAGCTAAGACGGTATGGGCTTCTTCAAAAGCGTCAGCGGTAGTAAGGTAATTATCTTCGCCGGTGTTGATGATTACGCCGGCAAAACCGTTGATAATGCGGGAGAAATATTGGTCAATGATGGTACGTTGCGGGTTGATGTCGCGGAATAAAATTCCATAAAGGGCATCGTTGAGCATGACGTCCAAGCGTTCCAATGCGCCCATGGCGGCAATTTCCGGCATGCAAAGTCCTGAACAATAGTTGCATAAACGAATATATCGGCCTACTTCCTCGCCCACTTCGTCCAATGCCTTGCGCATAATGCGGAAGTTTTCCTGCGTGGCAAAAGTACCGCCAAAACCCTCTGTGGTAGCACCGAACGGTACATAATCCAGCAAACTTTGCCCCGTGGTTCGAATAACGGCGATAACGTCCGCCCCTTGGCGTGCAGCTGCCTGTGCCTGAATCACATCTTCGTAAATGTTTCCGGTGGCTACAATTACATAGACGTATGGCTTGCTCCCTTCACCCAGCGTTTTTAAATACTCATTTCTACGGGCAACGTTCTGCTTAATATGTTGAATGCTATTGTCAATGTACGGAGCAATGGCTTGTTTGATTTTATCTAAATCATTAATTTTCAGTTGGGTAATGTCTAAATTCCCTATTGCTATTTCTTCGGCAATGGATTGCGGGGTCTTGCCGGTTTCAATAACGGCATTGCCCAAGAAATACAAAATCCCTTGATGAAGCAACCCTTTTTCCTGTATCTCGTTGACCACAACATTGGGAAGTGGAATGTCATTCGCATCTACGCCGTCAATGCCGATTAATCGACACAAAGTACGTTCTACCGTAACGGTTGTATATTTATTTACAAAATTTTGAACATCTTCCGCAATGGTGCTGGCTAACTTTTTTGCATGTTTAACTTTTTGAAAATCAAGTCCTAATTTACTCTTTTCCATTCTTTTCTGTCGTTTTTATTCTTTGTTTTTATCATTTTCATTGAACGTGCAAAAATACATTTTTTTTAGGATAAAAGATATATCATTTTTCTCGCGCCGTCAGATAATATGAAATGGCTCAAGTGAATGGAATGATTTGAGATGGTATAAAGTCAACAATGAGCTACGGGTATTTATAAATCAATCATAATCAGCCTGTTCTTAAAATTCAAAGCGTTTTATTGAAAAAAAATTGTAACAAAAAATAATTATTTGCGTTTTAATCAAAATAAGATGTAAATTTGCGACTTGAAAATTGAGTAATTACTTATAGTATAATAATGATATGAAATTTCGGAAGTATTTGGTTTATTTGCTGATATTTACGTTTAGTATCCCTGCTTTAATGACGTTTAGTTCCTGCCAGCCTTCGTATCGCAATATGCGAACATTTACGAAGAACAATAAGACAAAAGCCAAGCGGAACAAAGCCTATAAAAATAAAAGAAGGTTTAAACAAAAATCCTCAAAACCCATTAATACGGAGTACGTTATGAAAACAAAAAGGAGAAATCGCTATCATTATTAATATGCTGCGAAACTTTAAATTTGTTTTTCTCTCTTTCATATTTTTATATACATTTTCCAATTCTGTTTTTTCTCAAAATCGGCATGATTTTGGTTTTGAACGAAGTCAAAATGTGAGAATTTTGCGCTCCGATTCCACGGTTTTATGCTTCCCTTGGGCAGGTGGTATTAATTCCGTTCGCGCGTCCGAAATCGACTTCAACTTAGATGGAATCAAAGATTTGGTCGTTTTCGAAAAACATGGGAATCGGCTTCTTCCTTTTATCCGTACTGCTGATTCAGTATCCCCGTACCGCTTTGCGCCGGAATATCGGCATGCCTTTCCCGATTTACATAATTGGGCTATCTTTAAAGATTATAACCTAGATGGGAAAGAGGACATTTTTTGCTACGGACTTGCCGGAATTACCGTTTATCAAAATATTTCTAGCGATTCACTCCAATTTCAATTGAAAACAGAACAACTTCAATCCTTCTATTATAATGGTTATACCAATTTATATACCTCAACCGATGATTACCTCGCTATTGACGACATCGACGGGGACGGTGATTTGGATATATTGAATTTCTGGTTGTTAGGTAAGTACGTGCATTTTCATAAAAATTATGCCATGCAAAATGCAGGTAATGCCGATGATTTTGATTTTCGTTTAGAAGATGAGTGCTGGGGACATTTTGAAGAAGGCGGCGAAGATAATTCTATCATTTTAAATAGTGACTGCGGACAAAAAGATGATGAACCGTCCCGTCATATCGGTTCTACTCTGTTTATGTATGATTTTTCCGGAAATGGAACGCCAGACTTGGTGGTGGGCGATGTGGATTACCCAAACTTGGTGTGGCTGCATAATGGCGGTACGCCGGCTGATGCTCGTATGACAATGATTGATACGCTTTTCCCGAATCCGCTCCAACCAATTTGGCTCTATTCGATGCCCGTCATTAATATGATTGATATAAATGGTGACGGTCAAAAAGAGTTGTTGGCTTCGCCATCAGATCCTTCTTTAACTAAATCACAAGATAATCATAGCTTTCTTGTGTACCAATACAACGCGGATATTGATGAATATGAAATGATTACAGATTCTTTTCTGCAAAATGAAATGATTGAAACCGGCAGCGGCGCATACCCCGTTTTTTACGATTGGGATCGCGATGGATTACAAGACTTATTTATTGCTAATTATGGAAGTTATGATTCTTCGGCATTGCATAATGGCTACCTATCTTCTTATTTTTCATCATCAATTATTTATTTAAAAAATATTGGAACGATAGAATCTCCTGTTTTTCAATATGTTACCAATGATTTTGGGAATCTGAAATCTCAGAATTGGCAGGCATTATATCCCACTTTTGGAGATTTTGACGGTAATGGAACCTGCGATATGCTTTGTGGAAATATCGACGGAACGCTTCTGCTTTTTCCGAATCTTACTTCGTCCGGTTTGCCCCAGTTTGAACCGGAAGTAAGAAACTATGCGGGGATTGATGTCGGGGATTTTAGCACGCCGCAATATTTTGATTTAGATAAGGACGGAATGAGTGATTTAATGATTGGCAATCGGCGGGGACAAATTGCATATTACCGAAATATTTCTGTTAATATTCCTGATTTTTATTTAATTACCGATACTTTGGGTGGTGTAGATATCAGAGATGAAAATACATCTTTTTTTGGATTTTCGGTGCCTTGTTTTTTTAGAAACAGTCACAATGAGACTTTTCTGTTTTGTGGGACTGAACAAGGCAGCATTGCTTATTTTAAAAATATTGATGATAATCTTGATGAATCCTTCCTTCTCTCCGAAGAGAAGATGTTCGAAGTTTTTTATGGGAACCGTTACGATATAATTGAAGGAGTTCGCGTTGGCGTGGCGGTTGCAGACATTGACAACGATTCCTATCCGGAGATGATAGTTGGTAACTATGCCGGCGGAGTTGCTTATTTTGACGGAATTATGCCACCGCCCATTGATATCTCCATCCAGCAGTTTAGCCATCCATCATCTTTGAAAGTCTATCCTAACCCCGCTTCCCGCGAATTGCATATAGATTGTCAGCAAGGAAATATTATTCAACTCTCCATTTTTGATGCCGCCGGCAAAATGGTGCTGACGCAGAATAACGTTGATCAACTAGCTCTTACTATCAATGTAAGTCACTTATCCAATGGTTTTTACATCGGGAAAATAGTTACCGATCAGGAGCAAACCTGCTTCAAAATCATGATAAGCAGGCAATAATTTCTGACATGTTTTTGGATTACAAAAAATAAATTTTTGAATCAGTAGTCGATGTGCTACACATTCTTGCAAGAGTTGAGATGAATGGTTTCAAAACGAATTGTCAGGCTTTTTCTAAAGAGAATTTTGCCGTCTATACTATATATATATTGCTGTCCAATAAATATTGTAATGCGGTGGGGTCAGACCTAGTAAGGACAAACGCTTGGTGGAAAACGAATTGCCCGCACAATAATGGAGTCCGAGGGTATGCAACAAATATTGAGATGCACGGTCGTGCGTTCGACATGAGAAATAATGGGAAACATCTGTTTAATCCGAAATATTTCTTCGGATTTCTTATGCCTTATACATTCTTCGAAAATGTAGCCTGACAAAATATGGACTGCAGTAATTTTGTCAATACTAATATGTTAATCAATAAACTTTATGATAAAGCTTGGTTAACCTTTTGAGAGCTTTTCAAGATGGCATCGTATTCTTCGGGAGTAATATCGTTGAAGAAGTAATGAATGGGATTAACATAGGTGCCGTCTTTGATTACTTCGTAATGCAGGTGCGGACCCAAGGAAAGACCGGTATTCCCTACGTAGCCGATGATTTGTCCGCGGGTCACTTTTTGTCCGGGTTTAACGGCTTTTTTCGAGAGGTGGGCGTATAGCGTTTGGTAAGAATAGCCGTGATTGATAACGATGACGTTGCCATAACCCGAGCCGGGTTTCTGATTGGAAATGGTCCCGTCGGCGGTGGCATAGACGGGTGTACCTTTTTTGGCTGCAATATCAATTCCGGTATGGGGACGCAGCGTTTTTAAAATGGGGTGATATCGTCGTCCAAAGCCCGAACTGATTTCATAAATATTGGGCATCGGACGAATGGCAGGAATACAGCGAAGCATCTCGCTTTTTTTGTTAACCAGATTGGTGATGGTATCAAAAGAGTAAGATTGTTTGGACAAGCCCAAAATTAGTCTGTCCGATTTTTCCTGAATGGACTTGAGTAAAGAAATAATCTCCGGTTCTTTGATGTCTTTATAGCTTTTGTTTTCTGCTAAAAAAGGGTATCTTTCATTGAGTGGAATGGGGTCGGTTTCAAAGATGGAACGGTATATTTGGTCGTCTCGTTCTTGTATGTCGCGAACGACAGTTTCTAAGTTTTTATATTGATTATTAAGGGTCTGTAGTTCTTCTTTTAATTCGTTGTTTTCACGGCGGAGCATTAATTCTTTGGGTGAATCAATTACGTAAAACGAAATCCAGATGATGATGGCAGAGAAGGAGAGGGCGGTTGCTAAAAACCACAGAATACGTTTGATTATATCTTTTAAAGAGAACTTGCGTTTTTCAAAAGATAGTGTGTCGGGATTAAAATGGTAAATGGTCCGATTCATCAACTATTTTTGAAGTTTGATTATGTCACCTTTTTTGACTTTTGATTTGAGTGTTAATCCGTTGTACTTGTATATCTTATTCAAATCGACGGCTGTTTTTTGTGAAATATAGTGTAGCGTTTCCGTATTTTGAACTTTGTAATACTCTTCTTTTCCGGTTTTGCTTTTACGCTCAATATAAACAACTTGGTCAATTTTCAAATTTCCCGATGTGGTGATATTATTATATTTTTTCAGCTTCTTAACGCTTGTCTGTAAGTCTTTTGCTATTTTTGAGTAAGAATCTCCTTTTTGTGCAATGACAAAATAGGTGTTGTTGTTTACATAAACGGATCTTTCGGTGAAGGGATATTCGACAGCGGGGAACTCGTCTTTGAAGGCGGTGAAGACGGTAATACTTGTTGGCTTATTTTCTCCATCGTCATTAGCAAACTCTTGAGGTTCTGTCTGTTCTGCAAGGGAAGGAGGTGTCACATTCGGATAATCTTTAAAATAGCCGGCCATCAGTCTTTCGTTATAGAGGGTATCAAGTTTAGCAATGTTGAATTTTTCAATAAGATTGATGATTCGGTTGGCATATTCGGGGTTGGTGGCGTAGCCGGCTTCTTTTAATCCTTTTGCCCAGCCGACATAGTCCAAAATATCTAACGTAAAGAGAGAACTATAACGCGGACGTCCTTTTAAAAATAGTGAATGGTCATTATACGACTCTTCTGCTGTATTGTATTTACGGAAACATTCTTGCAATTCATCATCATCAATGAGCAGCGTGTCGCCGGTCCATTCTTTGTGACATTTAATACCAAAATGGTTGTTCCCTTCACTGGCTAAACGGCTGGTTCCACAGCCACTTTCAAAAATTCCCTGCGCTAAGGTGATGCTTGCCGGAATTTTATATTCATACATCTTATTGATTGCCAACTCTTTATACGTATCTATGTATTCGTAGATTTCCTTTTCCGAATATTGCGCACTGCCAAGCTCCCACGAAAAAATCAGTATAAAAATCGTAATAATATGTTTAATATTTTTCATTTGATGGTATAATTAATGGTTTCAGTTATTGATATTTTTTGCCGCGCAAAGATATTGCTTTCTTTTGAAATTTAGCTTATTCAATGAATAAGTACTCAACAATAAAACGTTGATATTTTCTCGTTGGCTATTTTTGGCCGATCAGCAAGGTCTCAAAATCGACTTCATTAAATTTCTCTTTTCCGCTTTCCGTAAGGAGTGGCTCTAAAATATAGTGAATGGTTTCAATGAACATTTCCCGTTTGGAGAGATAAAAAAGTAGGTTGGTGAAAAAATATTTTACGAAGGTTTCTATGTTTATTCTTTTGTCGAAACTCTGATATTTGTCATCGTTGATGATACTGATGAAGCAATTTTCCCATTCCGAATTGCCGTATTGGTCGTCCCCGAGCAGGTCGTCCTTTTTGAGGTGGAAAAAAAAGGTTTCTGTTTGCCTACTTTGCTCAATTTCGCAGATTAATATAATCAGTGCTTCGATGCTGTTATTACAATAGATTGCTTTTTCGTTAATCCTTTGAACGACCAATTTTTGCCAATACGTAAGGGTTTCGAATATCATATTGGTTTTATTCTGGTAGCGATTGTAAAGTGTTTTGGGAGTTATTTTTAAACTAACCGAGATTTCTTCTACGGTATGGTCGAATCCGTTGTTTACGAAAAATTGAAATAATTGATTGATTTTTTTTTCTTCTAATTCAGTCATTATCCATGGATTAATCTGTAAATACTTGGGTCGCGCGTTTAAAAATGCCGGTAAGAGAGGCAAGTGTCATTCCATAATTGGAAATAGGAACTCCTGATTTAATAATTTGATTGACACGATTTTGTAGTTGTTTTTTTGTCACCATGCAGCCGCCGCACTGAATTGCCATGGCATATTGTTGCAAGTGTTCGGGCAGAGGTTGCAGGGCAGGGACAAAGTCAAATATCAACTTTTTTCCGGTTACTTTTTGCATTAATTGGGGAATTTTGTGCCGCCCGATGTCTTCGCACGCGGTAACGTGGGTACAAGATTCCAACATCAGAATTTTATCGTTATCTTTCAACTCGTTGATATGTGGCGTCCCTTCTATGAAGGCTTCAAAATTTCCTTTTGCGCGCGACAGGATAATACTAAAACTGGTGAGCGGAATATGCTCCGGTACGAAGGGGGCAATTGTAGCAAAAGCCTGACTGTCTGTAATAACCATTTTAGGAGTGAAATTCTTCAAAAATTCGGATAATTCCTCCGGTTGTAAGGCAATGGCGACGGCATGGTGGTCTAAAATATCTCGGATAACCTGCACTTGCGGAAGAATTAAACGTCCTTCCGGCGCTTCTGCATCTTGCGGCATAACCAAAACAACGCTCTCGCCTTCTGCTACCAAATCCCCGACCAAAGTGTCCTGAATATACGCAGAAGCAGGTGTAATCGCAACAAGGGCATCAAGGATTGCCGTCACTCCTTGCTGGTTGGTCGCACTACATTCCAAAACGGGAACGCGGTAGGCGGATAATCTTGTTCTTAATTCGGAATTGAGGGCAATGATGTCTGATTTATTGTGTACAATCAGGTAAGGAATATTGTATTCTGAAAACCGTTCAATCAGATCCTCTTCATCTGTACCAAATTGATTATCAGCAATTAATAAAATAGCAACGTCAATTATTTTGAGGGTTTCATTCGTTTTTTGGATTCGTTTTTCGCCGATGCTGCCCGAATCGTCTATGCCGGCGGTGTCGATTAAAACAGTGGGACCAATGCCGAAAATTTCAATCGTTTTTTTGACGGGATCGGTTGTAGTACCTGCCATTTCTGAAACAATAGCAATCTCTTGCCCCGCTAATGCGTTGATTAATGAACTTTTACCCTTATTTCTTCGTCCAAAAATACCAATAAATACGCGCTTTGTTTTCATTCTTTTGCGAGTTTGTAATAGAACTTGCAAAAATAATAAAAAAATCTAATTATAACGGTGGCTTCAAATCTGTGAAAATGTCATTTTTCTTTAAAAAAAATTCAATTTATATTGTTGATTAATAATATCTTATATTTTTTTTTAAAAGAAATCGAATGAATCAGCAGAGTTTTTATTTTTTATTTGAAAAAAAAATGTATTTTTGCAGCCCGAAAATCAGCCTAAGTATAATATAAAAAAAATACAATAAAATGAAAAGAACATACCAACCGTCGAACAGAAGACGCACCAACAAACATGGTTTCAGAGAAAGAATGTCAACCGCCAATGGGCGCAGAGTTTTGGCTGCCCGTCGCGCTAAAGGTAGAAAAAAATTGACTGTTTCAGACGAAAGTTTAGGCAGAAAATAATACGTAAAATATTTTACCTGTTTTTAAAAAGAAGACAATTTATGTCTTCTTTTTTTGTATTTTCGCAGCCGCAAAATATATAACATTATGAAGAAGTTTTTTCTTGTTACTGTACTCTTTTTCTGCTTCGCAACTGGATGGGCTCAACCTAAATCTCCTTCAACCATTGATGAGATTATTGCCATCGTGGGTAAAGAAATTATTATGAAATCCGAATTGGAAACCGAATATGCCAACTATGCTGCGCAATATTCCGTTATGGATAATGACAATGTGGAAGAAACCAAATGCACTATTTTCGAACATTTGGTAAAACAAAAACTGTTTATGCACCAAGCCGAATTGGATAGTATTGTTTTTACTGACCAGGAGGTAGATTCTCGTGTCAATTACCAAATTAATTATTGGTTGTCGCAGGTGGGAGGAAATACGAAAATGATTGAGCAAGCATACAATAAGAGTATGGACGAAATAAAAAAAGATATGCGTGAGGTGGTTCGGGCGCAGATGATTGCTGACCGCATTCAACAAGACATCACCGTCAATGTTACCATTACTCCCTCTGAAGTGAAACGTTTTTTTGACAGAATCCCGTATGATAGTTTGCCCACCGTTGAACCCTCATACGAATATGGACATATCGTCAAAATGCCACCGGTCAGCGAAGAGGAAATTGCTGCTATTAAAACTCGTTTGAATGATTATCGCGAGCGGGTGCTCCGCGGCGAGAAATTCTCTATGTTGGCACGCCTCTATTCCGATGACCCGGGCTCCGCAGGAAAAGGCGGCGAACTTGGTTTTGTGGAACGCGGTACCCTTTACCCCGAATTTGAAGCAGTTGCTTTTAACCTTAAATCCGGCGAAATTTCTCAAATCGTTAAAACCAAAGCAGGATACCATATTATTCAAATGATTGAACGCCGCGGCGAAAGTATTAATGTTGCCCATATCCTATTGCAACCTAAACCTTCTGTAGAAGAACAAGTTAAGGCTATCGAATCGCTCGATAGCATCCGCAATGTCATCATTACGGAAAAAATGGATTTTAGCAAAGCCGCCTTGCAATTTTCTGATGACTTAAGCAAAAATAGCGGTGGCTGGGTTGTCAATAGCTATAATAACTCCTATAAATTTGAAAAAGAATCTATCGATGCTTCAACGTTCACCACTATCAGCAAACTGATCCCCGGAGAGTATTCACAACCCGTGGCATACGTCAACGAAGACGGCAAAATGGCATATCGAATTCTTTACCTGAAAACAAAAGTCGCTGCCCACAAACCGAACCTGACAGAAGATTATGACTTAATCAAAAATGCTGCCCTCGAAGAGAAAAAAGTGAAAACAACGAACACTTGGATCCTGAATAAAGTGAAAATTACTAATATTAAAATAAACGAAAACTATCGAAATTGCCCGTTCATTAGTCAATGGCAAATTCCTGAATAAAAAAGAACTATATGGCAGATTTGAATTTTAAAAATGATGTGGAAGCTATCGAAGCATTTGTAAGTAAATATGCTGAGATAAAAAGAGAAATTGCAAAAGTTATCGTCGGACAAGACGAGATTATAAAGAATATTCTGATGGTGATGTTCAGTCGAAGCCACGCCCTGCTAATTGGGGTCCCGGGCTTGGCAAAAACGTTGATGATTACTACTATCGCTAAAACTATCAACTTGTCTTATAACAGAATACAGTTTACCCCCGACTTAATGCCCTCCGACATTATGGGAACGGAAATATTAGACGAAAATAGAAAATTCAAATTCGTAAAAGGCCCTATTTTCGCCAATATTGTCTTGGCAGATGAGATCAACCGTACTCCGCCCAAAACCCAATCTGCATTACTGGAAGCCATGCAGGAACGCTCCGTGAGTATGAACGGTATTACCTATCAATTACCCGACCCGTTTTTTGTATTGGCAACGCAAAACCCCATTGAACAGGAAGGTACCTATCCGCTTCCCGAAGCTCAGCAAGACCGTTTTATGTTCAATATTTTATTGGATTATCCGAGTTTCAACGAAGAAGTGGATATTGTGAAATCAACCATTCACGGTGATATGATGGAACCGAATCAGGTACTCTCGATGGAAGAAATCATCTTCTACCAAAAGCTGTTACAAAAAGTGCCCATTTCCGATAACGTCTATCAATACGCCGTTAATTTGGCAACCATGACGCGTCCTGATACGCCGAAGGCACATGCTTGGGCCAATAACTATCTGTCGTGGGGGGCAGGTCCGCGCGCATCCCAATTCTTAATCATCGGCGCACGTACTCACGCTATTGTCAATGGGAAATTCTCCCCCGATATTGAAGACGTGAGAGCCGTGGCACACAATATTTTGCGTCATAGAATTATTAAGAACTATAAGGCTGAAGCAGAGGGTATTACTGTTGAAAATATTATTGACGAATTAATGAAAGCCTAATTCAAAAACCCTATTATGTTTTTTAAAGATGTATTGGTTGAGGATTCTTTGAAACAACAACTCGTTGCCCTTGCAGATGAGAATCGAATCAGTCATGCACAATTATTCTTAGGCAAATCGGGAACTCACAGTTTTGCACTCGCCATTGCTTTTGCTCAATACATCAGTTGCGAAAACCGACATGATGGTGATTCTTGCGGGGTATGTCCCTCTTGCTTGATGTTCAATAGGCTACAGCACCCTGACTTACATATTCTTTTTCCCAATTGTAATACCAAAAAAATAAAAAAAGATTCCGATTCCGAGCAGTTGGCGCAGGAGTTTCGCGACTATGTGTTTTCCAAAAATTATCACTTAGACCTTAACGAATGGCTCTCCGAATTGGGAAGCGAAAACAAACAAGCTTCCATCAATATTCGCGATTGCGCGAACATTATTCACCAAAACAGCATTCGGGCTTATGCCAACGGCTACAAATTCTATATCTTGTGGATGACGGAAAAGCTATATCACGCCGCCGCTCCCAAGCTTCTGAAAACATTGGAAGAACCGGAAAATAAAACGCTCTTTATCCTTATCGCCGAAAATGCGGATGCTATCTTACCCACGATTCTGTCAAGAACTCAATTAGTAAAAATCCCGCCCCTCAGTGAAGAAATTATTAAAAATCAATTAATTAGGGAAGAAAATGCCTCTGAAACTGTCGCCACCGATATTGCCGCCATTGCCGATGGAAGCTATGTCAAAGCCCTGAATCTTTACCAAGATACCGGCGAACTGCATACCTTACTGAAAAATTTTAACCTCGTTTTGAAAAGTATCGCGGCTTATGCTGGAAATGAAGTCCCTTCTGCCATCAACTATCTGACTGTTCAAGATACTTTCGCCGAAATTATTAAAAACGGAAAAGAAGAACAAAAACGTTTTATTCAATACATGATTCGCATGTTTCGCAATGCACTCCTTATGCAAACCCAAAACCACGACTTGGTGAAAGCTACTGCCGACGAAACAAAATGTTTGGAAACTTACAAGAGTTTTTTCACTGTCAAAAATGCTGCCCCTATCTTCAATGATTGCAATAAAGCAATTTATCACATAGAACGCAACGCTAATTCCGGTTTGGTGTTTACCGATCTTTATTTTAAAATCGCACAAAACTTGATAAAAAAATAGCAAATGACCATTTTCCCTATTACTGTCTTTGATGAAATCGGCAGTCAAATCATTGAAAATGAGGAGATTTTCAAAGCATTTCTGCAAAATTACGAGTATATGTGCGCTGCCGGCGGATTGGTAGTAAATGACAACGACGAAATCTTGATGATTTTTAGAAGAAACAGATGGGACTTTCCCAAGGGAAAAGTCGAAAAAGGGGAGCCCATTTCCGTGACCGCCCAACGTGAAGTGAAAGAAGAAACCGGCGTCAATGCCACAATCATAGATGATATCCCTTTATCGACCTTTCATCTTTATCAGTTCGGAACTAATATCATCTTGAAAGAGACTTTTTGGTTCAGAATGAAAATCGCCGAAAACTCTGAACTTATTCCTCAACGCGAAGAAGATATTACGCAAGTTGCTTGGGTCCCACGTTCTCAAGTCTGTTCTTACTTACAAAATTCTTATAGCTCGCTGAGAGAATTGTGGAGCAGATTCTAACTTTACTTTATTATGTTTCAGGACGAATTATTAAGCCGCTTTCAGCCCCCCAAAAAAGAATTATTTACAGATTTTTTTAATCAAAAAACAAGTTCTTCCCGCCTTTTTATTTCAGGTTTGAACGGTTCATCTTTGGCATTATTAGCTGCCCCTATTTTTGATGAACTATCTCATAATCAATTGTTTATTTTCCCTGACAGAGAATCATCTGCATTTTTCTATCACGATTTAGAGAAAATAATGGGAGATACACAAAAAACGTTGGAACAAAAACGGGTGCATTATTTTCCATCTTCCTATCGAAGACCTTACGATTTTGACGAAATTGATAACGCCAATATCAAGTTGAGGTCGGAAATTATCAATAAGTTGGTTTATGAGCAGGGAAAATATGTGATTGTTACCTATCCTGAAGCGCTTTCTGAAAAGTTGGTTTCTACTCAATATTTGCGCAAAAACTCTTTTACAGTTCAAAAGGGCGACAATCTGCCTATTGATGTGTTGATCAGTTTTCTCTATGAATATCAATATTCGCAAGAGGATTTTGTGTTTGAACCCGGGCAATTTGCGTGGCGCGGGGCAATTTTTGACATCTTTTCCTATTCCGAAGAATATCCCTATCGAATTGAACTGTCGGGGGACATCGTAGAATCGGTCAGACTTTTTGATACAAATACGCAATTATCTGTTAAAGAAGTAGATAAATTACACATTATGCCGCTTTCATCCTCTGTGGATGTACAGGAAAAAAGAGTCAGCTTCTTTGATTTCTTGTCATCCGAAGATCACTTTTGGATTAAAAAGCCGGCTGACGTGAAGCAAGGTATCGTTACCAATTTTAAAAAAGTGGTTCAGGAGTACGATAAACTGGATTCGCCACTTCAACATTTGTTACCGGAAGAGCTTTATATTGACGGAGATGAATACCTACAAGCCCTTGAGAATCACAAATTAATAGAAATTGATGCTTCAGCCTTGCACGAAACGCTGCAAGCAGTTGATTTCGACATGAAGCCACAGAATGCGTTCAGTAAGAATATGGATTTATTGCTCGCTGAATGGATCGATAATTTTGAAAGAGGCTATTTTTCGGTATTTCTATCTGAAAACGAGCAACAACTCAAGCGAATGTATCACATAATTTCCGATTTGTTGGTAACTTATAATCAGAAAAATAAGACCAATTATGCGCCGGAGGATTTGTACACCGCTTATCCGTTTGTACTGCACGAGGGATTTCGTGACGATGCCGGAAAACTGTCTGTTTATACCGACCATCAGATTTTTGAAAAATATCATCGTTTTGTCATTCGCGACCGTTATAAACGAAGTGAAGCTTTTACGCTCAAGGAAATCTATGATTTGCAACCCGGCGATTATGTGGTTCACATTGACCACGGTATTGGTATATATGACGGATTAGCCAAAATGGAAGTGAACGGAGTCGAGCAAGAAGTTATCAAACTGACTTATAAAGAGGGAGATACACTTTATATCAGCATACATTCTTTGCATAAGATTTCAAAATATGTCGGCAAAGACGGAACGGCTCCTACTTTGCATCGGATTGGTTCGGGAACGTGGGAAAAAATGAAAGAGCGAACCAAAAAACGAGTGAAAGAGTTGGCAATAGACCTCATTAATCTCTATGCCAAGCGAAAAGCACAAAAAGGTTTTGCTTATTCCGGCGATAATTATTTGCAAAATGAGCTGGAAGCATCGTTTATGTATGAAGATACTCCCGACCAAGTGATTGCCATGCAAGACGTAAAAGCGGATATGGAATCGGAATCGCCGATGGACAGACTGCTTTGCGGCGATGTAGGATTCGGGAAAACAGAAATCGCCATTCGCGCCGCTTTTAAAGCTGTTTGCGACAACAAGCAAGTCGCCATTTTAGTTCCGACAACCGTCTTGGCTTTGCAACATTTTACCACTTTTACCGACCGGTTGCAGAATATGCCCTGCAAAGTGGATTATATTAACCGTTTTAGGTCGAATAAACAGATTAAGGAAACACTGGAAAATCTTAAAAACGGAAAAGTCGATATTTTGATAGGAACTCACCGAATCTTAGGTAAAGATGTTATTTTCAAGGATTTGGGTTTATTAGTCATTGACGAAGAACAAAAATTCGGTGTCGGTGCGAAGGAAAAACTCCGTGAATTGAAGGTGAGTGTGGATACCTTGACGATGTCTGCTACGCCCATTCCGCGTACCCTCCAATTTTCGATGATGGGTGCGCGTGATATTTCCGTCATTGCTACGCCACCAGCAAACCGCTATCCCATTCAAACAGAGGTACATCCTTTTGACGAAGAGATTATTCGTGATGCCGTTTCTTATGAAATACAACGGGGCGGGCAAGTGTTTGTTGTGCATAATAAAATACAAAATATTTTGGAAGTCGCCGGATTGGTAAAACGGCTGGTCCCCGATGCCCGTATTGCCATCGGTCACGGACAAATGGAAGGCAAAGAGCTTGAAAAAGTTATGCTCGATTTTATTGACGGACGTTATGATGTTTTAGTGGCTACCACCATTGTGGAATCAGGTTTGGATATTTCGAATGCTAACACAATGATTATCAATGATGCACAAAATTTTGCATTGAATGTATTACACCAATTGCGCGGCAGGGTAGGGCGTAATAACAAAAAGGCTTTCTGTTATATGCTGACCAAACCCTTTGACACTTTGAATGATCAGGCAAGGAAGCGATTGAAGGCCATAGAGGATTTTTCCGAAATTGGAAGCGGCTTTCAAATTGCCATGCGCGATATGGATATTCGCGGTGCGGGCGATGTGTTAGGCGCAGACCAAAGCGGCTTCATCTCCGAAATTGGATTTGAAGTCTATCAAAAAATATTGAACGAAGCTATTCTGGAATTAAAAGATTCTGATTTTCAATCTGATGATGAAGGTAAACCTTTGGTACAACGCGAATGTATGCTCGAAACAGACTTGGGACTCCTCTTCCCCAGCGATTATGTCGCAAGTTTGAGCGAAAGAATGAGCCTTTATAAAGAGCTCGAAGCGGTCAAAAATGACTTCGAATTAGAAAAGTACAGAAATAAACTGCAAGATATGTTTGGCGATTTGCCAAAAGTGACGGAAGAATTACTCCAAACGATTCCACTCAGAAGAAAAGCCGCAACTCTCTTTTTTGAAAAAATTGTGCTAAAAAAACAATCTTTTGTGGGCTATTTTATAGATAATAGTGATGCTGCTTTTTACCAATCTGCTCTGTTTGAAAGCATACTTGCCTTTATGCAGAAGAATTATCCGGTTGTGCAAATTAAAGAGGTAAACAAGAAATTGACGCTATCTATCAAAAATGTCCAAACTATCCATCAGGCACTCAATTGGTTAAATAAGATTGGCGGATAGATACACTATTTCGCCATCAACGCTTCAATTTCATCTATTTCAACAGGCATATCCGGCATCAGATTGATGGGATTTTCGGCCACCACCACGTCGGTTTCGATACGAACACCAATGCCTTCTTCCGCAACATAGATACCCGGTTCACAGCTCAGCACCATCCCGGGCTGGAAAGTCCAATCTCGTTGTCCGACATCATGAACATCCAATCCGATAAAATGAGCCGTATTGTGCATATAGTATTTTTTAAATAAAGGCTTATCAGGATTCTGATTTTCAATATCTTCCTTACGAAGCAGCCCCAATTTAACCAATTCTTCTTCCATCCTTTTAAACACATAATCATTGATTTTGTGAATCGTCATTCCGGGTTGATAAAGTGGAATGGTTTCTTTAAAAATGTCAAGACAGCTTTGATAAATGGCTTTTTGACGCGGTGAGAATTTGCCGTTTACGGGAATGGTACGGGTGGCATCTCCGGCATAATTGGCGTATTCGGCTCCAAAATCCATCAACAGTAAGTCGCCGTCATTCATTATTTTGTCATTTTTAATATAATGCAAAATGCAAGTGTCCTCTCCGGCAGCCACAATTGGGGCAAAAGAGTGGCCCGAAGCCCCGTTTCTCAACATTTCATACGTCAATTCGGCTTCAATTTCATACTCAAATTTTCCGGGTTGGACAGCTTTTGCAGCACGCATGAAGGCTTTGGTGGTGATGTCACAAGCTGTTTTTAAGGCACTTAATTCTTCTGTTTCTTTTACGGCACGTAGCGGATAAAGAATGGGTGCCAAGCGACGGAAGGTGTGGAGTGGGTACTCCTTACGCAATTTTTTCACAAAACAATGTTCGCGGGTAATTGGTTCCAATCTGTTGCGTGGACTTTCGGGCAGATGAAGGTAAACATCTTGCGAATTGACCATCAAATCTTGCAAAATATCCTCCAATTCATCGGTAAATTTTACCGTTTTGATACCTGAAATTTGGCTTGCCGCCTCTTTGCTCAAACGATGTCCGAACCAAACCACCATTTCAGGACTTGGATTTTTGATGAACAGTATCTCGCGATACTCCACATTCGGGTGCCACGGAGCCATGGCTAAGTAGGTCTCCTCTTGGTCTATTCCCGTCAAATAGAGCATTTCCGAATTTTGACGAAACGGTTGCGTGGTATCACCGGAACGCGGAAATTCACTGTTAGAGGTGAGCATGACTAACGACTTTTCTGCGATTTCACCTGCAACTTTTTTTCTGTTTTCTATGTAAAAAGATGAATCTAATGCTTTATATCTCATAATGTTATATTAAATGATTATTTTTTATGACTATGGTGCGATTTTTTATGTTTTACGTTCAGAAGTAAAAAAACGTTTGATTTTTTAAAATATTGCAGCCGAATGAACTCCTCTTTTCTTCTATTTATAGTAAAAATTGGCATCTCCGTAGCTTAAAAAGCGGTAGTTGTGAGTGAGTGCGTGCGCGTAAATGGAGTGCCATTCCTCGCCCAACAATGACGCAACGAGCAGCAGCAGTGTACTTTTCGGCTGATGAAAATTCGTGATGATTCCGTTTAATATTTTATGTTGATAGGATGGCACAATCATTAGTTGGGTAGTAGCCGTAATGTACTCCAAGCTATTGTTTTTCATATAATTACATAATGTTTGAAGTGCATCTGCCGGATTGATATCCTGAAGTTTGGAATTTTCGTAATATTCCCATTGAGAAACGTGAAAAGGATCCGCTTCATTAAGCAATAATTTACTACCTATCAAATAGATAGATTCCAGCGTCCTTGCAACGGTCGTGCCTACTGCAATAATTTTTTTATCAAAATGGTGAATGATTCTTTTTATGAAATCGTAATAAATGACAATTTGTTCGTTATGCATGAAGTGGTCCCCGATTTCGTGGCAAGTGACCGGTTTAAACGTTCCGGCTCCCACGTGAAGGGTTACATAATCTAAAGTAATTCCTTTATTTTTAATGTTTTCCATTAATTTTTGCGAAAAATGCAAGCCGGCGGTGGGTGCAGCTACGGAGCCGTCGTATTGGGCATATACCGTTTGATATCGCTGCTCGTCCGACTTATCGGCAGTACGTTTGATATAGGGCGGCAACGGCATTTTTCCGTAGGCTTCCACCCATTCTGCAAAGCTGATGTCAGTTGCCTCCCAAGTGAAAACGACCTGAAAAGCGTCATCGGTTCTTTCTCCCTTAGTTGCCGTCACCACAATTGCTTTTTGATTTACAGTTACGGGAATCGAAATGGGCGTTTTCCATCGTTTTGCATTGCCAACCAGACACTTCCACGTTACTTTGCCCGTCGCTGCCAACGCATTCGATAGCTCTGTTGTAGGAGCAAGCGGTTCTAAACAGAATATCTCAATGGCAGCTCCCGTGGCATTTTGTACCGGCAGCCGCGCATGAATCACTTTTGAATTATTAAAAATCAATATCATATCCGACGATAAAAAATCCGTCAGTTTGTCAAAGGTAGAATCTGTAATCTGCTTATTACTAATGTTGTAAATCAATAATTGCGAAGTATCCCGTTCCGCTTTCGGGAAGAAAGCAATTTTGTCGTCGGGTAATTCGTAATTGTAATCGTCTATTATTATTTCCTTTTGAGTGAGCATATTATGGTTTTATTGAAGTCCAATGATGGTTTTAATTTGTTCCGTATCCTCAACATTTTTCAGCTTCTCGTTAATCTCCGTTCGGGAAGGGGCGGCTAATACCAATTTGTAACGTTTTTGCATCCGAATGACATCATCTAACGATATAATAAAAGTATCAGCTTGATGTAAAAACACAAAATCCGGTGTCAAAGGATATGTGGCTAACAGAAGTTGATAGGATTTTACTATTCCTTTGAGATTTTTCACCGACACAATTTCTGCATTATTTATTTCAATTTCAGACCGTTTAGCCACTATTATTTCAAATTTTTGCTGTATTTTGCTAAATTCTTGTAATTTTTGAAGATAAAGTTCCCCATCTTCGACACGATGAAAGTGAGGAGCGACAAGAGCCAAGTTTTGCATTTTCGTATATGATTTTCCTACATCTTTTTGCGAAGCCGGACAATCAGTGACGATTTTTGTTCCTTTTTCTACGATTTGTTTTTGTAATTTTAAGGCACAACGATATTGCGATTGAACTTGTAACACACTGTCATATAATGAAATAAATTGATAATACCCGTTAATATCCGAAAAATCCGGTGTCAAATCATATTGAGCAAGCACATCACTGTAGCTGTCGGCAACGGCTTTGAACGTTTCGCCGGCAGAGGCAATAATATCATTCGCCCCCGTCATGACAGAATCGGTTAATGTATGCTGAAACAGCTGACGACTGATGTCCGATTGAAAGTTTGCATATCGCTGTAAATAAGTAAGATAATTAGTAGAAGTGTCGTTCTTAAGAACATCGCATTGCTCAATGACGCGCATGTATGCGGCATAAATCTTGCGATTGTTCTTCTCTTTTTCATATTGACTTTTAATAGAATTGTTATTATCCACAATTTTTTGCGCTAATTGTGCAATATCTTCCACCCTTTTTTGAAAAAATAAAGCATCACGAATAGAATCCTGACGTATTTTTCCCAAACGTTGGACTTCTATTTTTCGTAACGAATCGATGCGTGCTTTTTCTATGGCAGCGCGGTATGCACCGGTTTTTACAAAGTTATAGGCTATCTTAATTAAAGGGATACTGACTTCAACTTCCCGATAATCATGGAGTTCCCATAAACGAGTTTCAAAACCGCCGATCATTTTGTGTTTTTCTACAGAATAATAGGTATCCCCCACTACATAATCCGTTTGTGACGGATTGTTCTGATATTGGTCCGCAATTTGTTTGATACTCGTTGTATCTAATTCACATGCAAATAATTGCACATCATTCTTTGCACTATTCCTTCTTTCGATGATTCGGTAGCAATTCCCGTAGTAATAATCTTCAGTTTCAGAATAGTGAAGCGTATCTGTAACTTTCCCTTGAAGAAGGATTATCTTCCCCGAAAACTTGTCATTTTTAACCTCTCCATCAACAATTTCAGTCTGTTGATTATTTTTCAATACTTTTTTTTGCTTAAAACTTCCTTCAATACGATTTTTTACAAGTTGATAAGAGGTTTCATAATATTTAGAGCCATGACTCGTATCTGCAGCAGTCCAATACACGGCTACATAATTAGACAACCATATTTCCAAGCAATTAACTTTAACTATTTGATTATCATAGTTTTCTTTTAACTTGATAATGTGGGAATCATTGTTTTCCGTCTTTCTCCATCGGGTATCCCATTGCCCGAACCGCTTTCCGTTTTGGTATTCTCCATCTATGTGAAGATCATCATTGGCGGCGACAAACGAAAATTTTCCGTGTAAACAAGTCAAGTTATCGGCAATATAGTAATTGTATGTCAATTTACCTGAGTAATTGAATAGAGTTGTGTCCTTGGAAATAGTATGTACTTCTTGTGCTTTACTTTTATAATTTATTGAAAATAAAATAATTAAAGTAAATAAAAGTAATTTAATGAACCTCATGACTAATATTTTGGACGTTTTGTTATGAACTGCAAATGTACAAAAGATTTTGAATCATTGTGATTTTCTATCATGCTAAAAACTTCCCTTATCTTCGAGTACTACTAACTGAAAAAGATTATAAAGCAGCATGTAATCAAGCATATTGAATCGTCCGAAAACGGCGGTATGCCAAGGGCAAAAGAGAGACAGTGAGTGCCACGGGGGAGTTGATTGGGTAGTGATATTATCTGATAACAAGTGAATTGCGCCGGTAACGGGTGCACTGTTGAGGTATCCTTCGTAGGCGGCGCGATTGAGCTGATAGCTGTCGGGGTAGCCGTAAAGAACAATGCTGGCTAACGGCAGGTGCGGGAAAATGAGCGTCTGTTCCAAATCGGGACGCTTTTTAACTATTTTGTCGCTCATTTTTATCAGCCAATCGTAGCAGTTTGCGCTGCCGCTGCCCCATTCGTTAATGACCGTGGAGAGAACCATCACGCCGTACCAGCGAAAATTCCCACTTTTTGTAATGAGCATGTTGTTTTGCAAAACGTCCCAAACGGATTTCCATGATGTTTGATTTGAATTACCAAAATCTAACCTTTTACCTGTCAGTACTTTACCGGCTTCAGCATGGGCATACTGCATCCATTGAATATCGCCTTTGGTTTGGATTAACTCACCATTGACGGGATTTATAATTTGCCACGATTCATCGCCGTCGGCATCGGTAAATTGCATTTGGCGAATCATGCGCGATGCAATCTGCGTAACTTGTTGTTGTACAATCGTATCATCCACCAATTTGAGTACCAACGCAAAACCTAAATAGCTACCCCACGCTTGGTCTTGTGAGGGTGCATTTCCGTGGGTGGGCAACTTGCCGCAGTTATTCAGGTAATCGCTGCTAATCACATCAACGTGCATTGCCGCCACCAACGATTCGTCTGCATCATCTCGCAAATAAAAGCCGTTGAGAGCCGTGTCACCGTTCCAACAAAGTTCGGCATTCCTGTCCAAACGGTTGTAGGTTTCCAATGCTTCCTTCAACTCTGCCAATGTCGAATCGGTACTTTGTCCGTGCAGTTGTCGGAGTCGATATTCGGTTGCCAAAACCGCTACATAATGTCCTTGCCACCAAATGGCATCTGCCCAATAGCAAATCTCTTTGTTGTTTTGCGTTTTGCGCCACTCCATGGGCAGATGTGAGCCTTTGATACGCGCATCCCCCGTGTAATAGATAAAATCATTGCGGAGTTGCTCCCGAAAATGAGTATATTTTTGTTCGTTTTCAAGGGCTGTTTGTGCCCATAATCCCGCCACATTTAAAACCAATAGCAGGAAAAATGTCATTTTTTTCATAAAGAAGTCTATTTTTGATTGAAAAAAAGCTGTTTTTGTTGGTCTTTTTCTCGCTTGAATTTTGCTGAAAAGACCTTATCGCCGGTGTAGGGGTCATAACCTAAGAAATACATGGCGGTAGCATAAGTCATGGGAGTTGGCGTAAAGTCTTGAACTTGTTCAATATGCATGTTCATGTGTTGGGTAGTGCGGTGCAGTGATTTCATATCGTCTAAGGTGCAGGCGGGGTGTGCCGAGATGAAATATGGCACTAATTGCTGGTGCATGCCGCGGCGGCGGTTGATGAGGTTAAAACGCTGGTGAAAATTGGAAAAAGTGTCGAAAGATGGTTTCCGCATCTTGTTCAAAACCTTGGTGACGGTGTGTTCCGGTGCCACTTTCAATCTCCCTGAAACGTGTTGGCTGATAACATCGGTCAAGTACTCTGTCAATCCGTTTTCGCTGTCAGTTTTGGGATTATCGGTGATCAACAAATCATATCGTATTCCACTTCCAATAGTGATGCGTTTTACATTTTGAACCAATGAGGCTTTCCGATAGAGCTCAATCAATGGTTTATGATTGATAATTAGGTTTTTACATATATTTGGAAAAATGCATGACGGCTTAGCGCAGTGTCGGCAGAGGTCTTGATTTTTGCCTTTCATTTGATACATATTCGCGGAAGGGGCCCCCAAGTCAGAGATATGTCCTTTAAAATAAGGACGTTGCGCCAAGTCTGCCACTTCATTTAAAATAGATTGCGAAGAGCGGGAACTGATAAATCGTCCCTGGTGGGCGGTTATGGCGCAGAAACTGCAGCCACCGAAGCATCCGCGATGAATGGTGATGGAGTTCTTTATCATCTCAAATGCCGGAATGTCACCTCGTTTGGCATATTTCGGGTGCGGTGCATTCATCATTACATCGTATAATGCATAACTGTCCATTTCCGTCTCCGTTGCGGACGGATATGGAGGTAACACAACCAAATAGGTATCCGAATAGGGCTGTATCAGTGTGCGTTGTTGTTGCTTGTTGGATTCTGTCTCAAAAGCGATAAAATTTTCCCCATAATACTTTTTTTGTGCTGTTTCTTTAGAAAAAGAGTGTAAAAAAACGGCATTTTTATCATTAAAAGAAGCAATATCTTTTGTTAAGAAAGCAATTTGAGAACAGGTGGTCAGATTTTTTTTCCAATCGGGATTTTGAATGATCTTTACGAGGTCGGTAATTGGTTTTTCGCCCATTCCGTAGACTAACACATCTGCCTGACTATCAATCAGTATGGAGGGCTTGAGAGAATCGCTCCAATAATCGTAGTGCGAGAGGCGGCGCAAAGAAGCTTCGATACCGCCGATGACAACGGGTGTTTCGGGGAAGAATTTTTTGACCAATCGGGAGTAGGTAACTGTTGCGTAGTCGGGACGAAAACCGTGCTGATTGCCCGCGGTATAGGCATCATCATGGCGCAATCGTTTCGTGGCGGTATAGTGATTGACCATGGAATCCATATTGCCGGCGGTGATGCCGAAAAAAAGACGCGGTGTTCCTAATTTTGTAAAATCACGTCCGTCATCTTGCCAATTGGGTTGTGGAATGATGGCGACGCGCAGTCCCATTTTCTCCAACCAACGTCCAATCACTGCGGCACCAAAGGAGGGGTGATCGACATAAGCATCACCGGTAATGAGGATAACGTCAATGTAATCCCAGCCGAGGGTATCAATTTCTTTTTTGGTTGTTGGTAAGAAATACTTGATAGTTGGCAATGCGAAACTATTTGTTTGACATGTGTTTATGAAGTGCTGCGCCGATAAATCCCAAGAAAAGCGGGTGTGGGCGGTTGGGTCTCGACTTAAATTCGGGGTGGAATTGGCAAGCAATAAACCAAGGGTGGTCAGGAAGTTCAATCATTTCCACGATACTTTCGTTGGGGGAAGTCCCACAGATGATGAGTCCGTGTTGGACTAATATTTCGCGATAGTCATTGTTTACTTCGTAGCGATGGCGGTGCCGTTCGGATACTTTTTCGATGCCGTATGCCTCAAACGCCTTCGTATTAGGTTGGATTTTGCAGGCGTATTTGCCCAATCGTAGGGAGCCACCCAAGATGCTGTATTCATTTTGTCCGGGAAGAAAGTCAATGACCGGATAGGGCGTGTTGGGGGCAATTTCCTTGCTGTTGGCATCTTTCAAACCGGCAACGTTGCGCGCAAATTCGATGATGGCGATTTGCATACCCAAGCACAAGCCAAGGTAAGGGATTTTGCGTTCACGAGCAAAGCGTGCGGCATTGACTTTGCCTTCGATACCGCGCGAGCCAAAACCACCCGGAATGATGATGCCGTCCACATCTTTTAATAAAGTGCCGGCACTTTTTTCCGTAATTTCTTCCGAATCAATCCAGCGAATTTTTAACTCTGTTTGATTGAAAATAGAGGCATGTTTCATCGCTTCTACTACGCTAATGTAGGCATCTTGCAATTCTATATATTTGCCAACCAATGCAATACGTATTTTGGAGGTCAGCTTTTTGCTCTTATCGACCATATCTTGCCAATCGCTCAAATCTTTTTCATTGCATTGCAGCCGCAGTCGTTTGATGACTTGTTCCGCCAATCCTTCTTCTTCCAATGCCAGCGGAATCTCGTACAGCGAGGGCATATCCGTATTTTCAATAATATTTTTTAAATCTACATTACAGAAAAGAGATAATTTTTCTTTAATCTCTTTACCAAGGGGACGGTCACAGCGGCAAACAAGAATATCCGGTTGGATGCCGAGACTTAGCAACTCTTTGACACTGTGTTGTGCGGGCTTGGTTTTCAGTTCATTACTGGGTGTAATGGAGGGAACCAGCGCCACATGGACATACATGCAATTATTGTAACCCTCTTCGATAGAAAACTGACGGATAGCTTCCAAAAACGGCAGACTTTCATAATCGCCAACGGTGCCGCCCACTTCTACGATGGCCACTTCGGCTTTGTTAGTCGTTGCATTAATGCGGATTTTGTCCTTGATCATATTCGTAATATGGGGAATCATTTGGACGGTTGTACCCGCATAAACGCCGTTTCTTTCATTGTCAATGACAGAATAATAGATTTTTCCTGCAGTAATATTGCAGTGTTTATTCAAATTTTCGTCAATAAAACGTTCATAATGACCAATATCCAAGTCTGTTTCGCCGCCGTCTTCGGTAACGAACACTTCACCATGTTGGTACGGATTCATTGTGCCCGGGTCCATGTTCAAATAGGGATCCAATTTTTGCATGGTAACCTTTAATCCTCTGGATTTCAATAATCTACCTAATGAAGCGGCAGTGATACCTTTCCCTAAACCGGAAACGACACCACCTAAAACAAATACATATTTCGTAGCCATAAATTTTTATTTTGAAAAGTGCTGCAAAAATACATAAAATTTCGGTTCATGTAGATTATTTGTAATATTCTTTACGGATTCACCATCAATTTTTTGAGTATCGTCTTGCCGTGCCGCAGTGAACTGTTCGGTTGAGTAATTGTGTAAGATTTTGATGCGCAATCTGTAGGTAAAAAACAATTGATAATTTTATTTTGCAAAGTCACAATATTAAAAAAAAGTGTATTTTTGCAACCGATTACATGGTGAGAGATTTTGAAAGAAATCTCGAGAGGGAATCGGGTGAAAATCCCGAACAGTACCCGCTGCTGTAAGTTTCAAATGCTCTTTGAGCCTCCAAAAGTCACTGTTGATTTTTTCGATGGGAAGACGCTCAAAGTGAAACAAGTCAGAAAACCTGCCATTGAATCGTTGTGAAAAGCTTCGGGAGATAAGCTGTAACAAACGACTAAAGCGGTTTTTTTCGTTTGATTTTATGTTCCGAAGTTTAAAAAGGAATGTAAATGTCAACATATGAATAAAATACGCCAAAATTTCCAGACCATTTTATGGATAGCTTTAACAGCTTCATTTCTTATGGTTTCATGCCATAAACCGGAAGAAGAAATACCCGCTATTATGGCAAAACAGGGAATTTATATTCTCAATGAAGGACTCTGTGAAATGAATAACAGCACGCTCAGTTACTACAATTATGCCGACGGCACTATTATTCCGGACGTTTTTTTAAATCAAAACAACCGCGGCTTGGGCGATACCGGTAGCGACTTAAAAGCGTACGGTTCAAAATTATACTGCATATCCAATCTGTCCGAAAGAGTTGAAATCATGGACTTGTCCGATGGTACTTCGCTGAAAGCCATCACCTTGCAAGGGAAACAACCCCGCAAAATTGCTTTTTATGAAAATTTTGCATACGTGAGTTGTTATGATGGCACCATTTTGCAAATTGATACGACTTCGCTGACGATTACCGCAACGCAACAAGCAGGGAGCAATCCCGAAGGTCTTTGCGTCGCAAATCATAAACTATATGTCGCCAATTCCGGCGGGTTAAATTTCCCAAACTATGGTAATACATTGTCAGTCTTTAATTTACACGATTTCTCTTTTCTCAAAACCATCACCGTCGGATTAAATCCCTATTCGGTAGCAGCCGATATGCAAGGGGATATCTATGTCGTGACTCGTGGTAATTATAATGACGTTCCCAATCAATTTCAACGTATTGATTCACAAATAGATGAAGTTGTTCAAACTTTCGGTTTTCCCGTTATGAATTTCACTATTTGTGACGATTATGCCTATTTGTACGCTTACGACTTTAGTACACATGCAAAAAGTTTTAAAATATTGGACATTCTTTCCGAAACAGTTGTTAATGAGAATTTTATCACGGATGGAACGACCATCGAAACACCCTATTGCATCGCCGTCAATCCTCTCACACACGACATCTATATTACTGACGCATACCAATATACGGTCAATGGCGATGTATATTGCTTCGGACAAAACGGCAAAAAAAAGTTTCAGTTTGAAGCGGGCTTAAATCCGACTGCTTTAGTCTTTAAATATTAAACCTATTATTTATTATTAAATTTCAATTATGAAAAAGTTGTATGTTTTTGTGGTTCTTATCGGATTATTTTCAAGTTTTCTCTATTCGCAAACGCCCGAACCTGATGCTACCATTTCGCCCGATGCGATTACCTATTGGGTAGGAGAGGGAACACATCAAGCCATTTTGGTCGTCAATTGGTGTGAGCCGGAAATCGCTCTCGCGTGGGGTTTCCGCTTTGCCACCGATAGTATCTTGGTGTCCGATATGATGTCGGCAATCACAATTGCCGATGGTCGATTTAGTTATGTGGGTGGAAACGGGATAGTGAACGATATCCACTACGATGATGATTCTCTTCATTTGGCTTTAAGCGGCAATTACTGGATGTATAACATTAATGGGAGCGGCGCGATGGCAGGCTTTGATTCACAATATATTACAGATGGCGACTTGGTAAAATGGGGCGATGAATCATGTGGAACAGCAGACGAAAATTGGAACTATGCATGGACGACCCCTATCCAGCCGGTGACCGACCCCAATCCGGAACCGGAAATCTTTGACGGCATCGTGGGAACTCCCGACTGTCAGGCGATTTTCTGCGAGAATCCGGCAATTATCGGTTGGGCAACGACATGTCAGATTAATCGTGGGTATCAAAATATCGTAAATAGCGGATTATTAGCTTCTTACGGCACGGAGCAAAATGCTTTGGGCGCGGCAACAACCGCTACCACCGAAGTAGTCAGCTTAGGCGACGGCGGCGTGGCAATTCTCACCTTCGACCAACCCATTGTGAACGGAAACGGCTATGATTTTGCCGTTTTTGAAAACTCCCTCAACGACATTTTTTTGGAATTGGCTTTTGTGGAAGTCAGCTCTGACGGCGTGAACTACGTTCGTTTCCCCGCAACTTCCAATACTCCTACCGATGAGCAAATTACGAACTCAGGTTCCATTGATGCCACTCAGATTGACCAATTAGCCGGAAAGTATCGCGCCGGCTGGGGAACGCCTTTTGATTTGGATATCCTACGCGATAGTAACAATTTGGATATTAATAATATAACACATGTCAAATTGATTGATGTGATAGGGACTATTGACCCCGCATACGCCACGCGCGACCATCGCGGCAACCTCGTCAACGACCCTTATCCCACAGATTTTGCATCCGGCGGCTTTGACCTCGACGGCATCGCCATCTTAAACGGATGGCTGCCCAATCATATCCCCACCTTTGCCTACGAAACAGCTACTTTGACGCTTTTCCCGAATCCGTGTCGCGAAACGGTTACTTTGCAAAGTGAAAACGGAGAAACCATTTTGTTGTATAATGCACAAGGAACGCTGATTCTGCAGACCATCGCCGACAACAAAACGGTTACCTTGAATATGCAGAATTTTCCCGCAGGCATGTACATTTTGAAAAATGGCAACAAAGTTGCTAAATTTGTAAAAAGATAGTCTGTTTTGAAAAAAATTGCTTTATTTTTTGTCGTTATACTCTTTTTTTTCGCTGATTTTGTGATGGCGCAGCAAGATACCGTGTTGCACCAATTGGACGGTGTACGTATTACGGCAAAAGAGAGAAACGAGACAATTTTGACCACAACATCTTTGCAAATAATTGAGAAAGAGCATTTTAAAGAGCTTCCGGCAATTCAATTATCCGATGTGTTGAAATTATTTTCCGGCGTAGTGATCAGAGATTATGGCGGCGTGGGCGGAATGAAAACGGTATCGATTCGCGGTTTCGGCGCACAACATACCGCTGTGGCTTACGACGGCATCGCGGTCAGCGATTGCCAAACCGGACAAATTGACTTGGGCAAATTCTCGTTGAATAATTTAAAGCAAATATCCCTTAACAGCGGCACACCCGTAGATATTTTCCTGCCGGCGCGGTTGTTTGCGTCCGCCGGCGTAATCAATATCAATACCCTCAAGCCTATTTTCAAAAGCAACAAACCGTGTAATCTGCGAGTGAATCTCACCGGAGGTTCTTTCGGATTGCTCAACCCGTCAATTTTGTTGGAAAATAGAATTTGCAAGGTGAAGTCAGATTCTATGCCATTCATTTCTTCATCCTTGAATATTAATTATTTACAATCGAATGGCAATTATCCGTTTACGATTTATTACGGCAATGCCGGCGATAGTACTTCCCAAGAGCGGCGTGCCAATTCTGATGTGCGAACCCTATCCGCAGAGGAGAACCTCTATTTCAATTTTCGCAGTCGCGGGCAGATGAACATGAAATTCTACTATTTTCAATCGGAGCGGGGGCTCCCCGGCGCAGTGGTATTATACAATACTCACGCCCGCCAACGACTTGCCGACCTAAATGCCTTTGGACAAGTGCATTATATCAATTATTCCTCTTCTAAAGTGGTGTATCAGCTGAATGCCAAATTTAATTTTGCCTCGCAGCACTATATCGACCCCGATTATTTGAATGATGAGCGAAATTTGGAAAATCTTTATTCGCAACGCGAGTATTATTTGTCGAACACGGTCATGTATCTGCCTCATCGCAGAGTTTCTCTCTCATTATCTAATGATTTGATGTACAACAATATGAGTGCAAATCTAACCGATTTTTCCAAGCCATCTCGTTGGACGGTTTACACGGCGTTGTCGCTTCTTTGGAACCCAAAACATCTGACTTTGCGGGCGGGTTTGTTGCATACGGGAGTAGCTAATCGAACCGAAAAAGGGGCGGCGGGGAAAAACATCAGTCGCTTCTCGCCGGCGGTGGGCCTGTTGGTGCAACCTCTGCTCTCTGAGGATTGTGTTTCGTTTCTATTATAAAAATGTATTCCGCTTGCCGACTTTCAACGATCTATATTATCGGGAAACCGGAAATATAAGTCTAAAACCGGAAAATACGCATCAATTTAATGTGGGGGTGGGTTATGCCAAGTCGCTGCGAAAAAACCGCTTTCATGCAGATTGTAACGTGGATGGTTATTATAACCGTGTGACGGATAAGATTATAGCCATTCCCAACAAGAATCTCTTCATTTGGTCGATGATTAATTTCGGAGAAGTAGAAATTGCGGGTGTTGATGTTAATGCCTCGATTTTATATCAGATAATCAAGCAGTTACAAATAGAATTGAATGGTAGTTATGGTTATCAGTATGCGGTTGATATATCGGATTCGCAAAGCAAGACCTATCGGCACCAGATCCCCTATACGCCCTTGCATTCCGGTTCGGCGAGTGTGTCAGTACGAACGCCGTGGGTGGATTTTTGTTACTCGCTCATTGTTTCCGGCAGTCGATATGCGTTACAACAAAACGTAAAATCCAATCTATTAGCACCATACACCGATCATAGCATTGTTTTGTCGAAAGATTTTAAAATAAAGAAAATCACATTGGGCGGCAAAATTGAATTGTTGAATATAGCCGATCAACATTACGAAATCATTAGAAATTACCCGATGCAGGGGCGCAGCCTGCGGGTATCAGTAATTTTTGGATATTAATACAATGATGAGATTGACATCTCTCATTTTCGATGAAATGATTCTCCGAAAATTAACACTTTTGTAAATATTTTATGGATGATTTGGGCGTGTCGGCTACGCCGCCGGCGCCCGGCTACAAGTCCGCAGCCATCGGCTGTGTGCTCCCAACGGTGCCAAAGGAGCTCCCTTCGGTCGCTCTTTTGCACCGGCGGCACATCAGCCGCCGGCTTTGCGGGCTTTCCGCCTATGCGCCTCACGCCGCGTTGTGGTAACATGCCTACCTAACCGCAATTGATATTCGTTTTTATTAAGCAGCTTAATAAAATCTTGCTGTCCGGAAAATTGTGTATGTGATCTCATCTCATCTCATCTCATCAAGAACCCCACAGGAATATTTTACAAAACAATAACCAACAATCTTCGCCACAGCGCATGCGCGTTGGCTCTGTCGCGATGAGGAGCAGACGAGCTGTGAATGGAAAGAGCCATACAGCGGCGTGAAAAAGCGCGCAGCGTTGATGAAAAACGGAAGCCCAACGAATATCTGCAATCATTCGAAAACCTCGTTTTTCATACTTCTTTTGCCGCCGCTGTTAGGCTCTTTGCAGAGCGGGTGGCTTTTCATCGCGACTTGATTTTTTGATTACTTTTTGATCAAGCAAAAAGTAATATCATCAATCAATCAGCTTATTAAAATCTTGCTGTCCGGAAAATTGTGTATGTGATCTCATCAAGACCCCCACAGGAACATCTTACAAAACAACAACAATAACCAACAATCTTCGCCACAGCGCATGCGCGTTGGCTCTGTCGCGAAGAGGAGCCGACGAGCTGTGAATGGAAAGAGCCATACAGCGGCGTGAAAAAGCGCGTAGCGTTGATGAAAAACGGAAGCCCAATGAATAAGTCTGCAACCATTCGAAATTCCGTTTTTCATACTTCTTTTGCCGCCGCTGTTAGGCTCTTTGCAGAGCGGGTGGCGTTTCATCGCGACTTGATTTTTTGATTACTTTTTGATCAAGCAAAAAGTAATATGATCAAGCAGCTTAATAAACTCTTGCTGCGCTGTAAATTATGTATGTGATCACATCTCATCAATAATCCCAGAGAAAAATCTTACAAAACAATAACCAACAATCTTCGCCACAGCGCGCGCGTTGGCTCTGTCGCGATGAGGAGCAGACGAGCCGTGAATGGAAAGAGCCATACAGCGGCGTGAAAAAGCGCGCAGCGTTGATGAAAAACGGAAGCCCAACGAATTTCTGCCATCATTCGAAAACCCCGTTTTTCATACTTCTTTTGCCGCCGCTGTTAGGCTCTTTGCAGAGCGGGCAGCGTTTCATCGCGACTTGATTTTTTGATTACTTTTTGATCAAGCAAAAAGTAATATGATCAAGCAGCTTAATAAACTCTTGCTGTCCGGAAAATTGTGTACGTGATTTCATCAAGAATCCCACAGGAACATCTTACAAAACAATAACCAACAATCTTCGCCACAGCGCGCGCGCGTTGGCTCTGTCGCGATGAGGAGCCGACGAGCTGTGAATGGAAAGAGCCATACAGCGGCGTGAAAAAGCGCGCAGCGTTGATAGTCGGACTACATCGCATGGCATTCTTTTACAAACATTTGAACCCAAAGGGTTCATAATGTATTTCCTGATTGCAATCGAAAACCGTTGTGCGGTCGGATTACTTGCGGCGGTGGTTGCGCGCCAACTCAAAGAGTGCTTCCGGCAGGTGGCAGTAGCCGGAGGGATTCTTGGCAAGATAATCTTGGTGGTATTCCTCTGCACGATAGAAATTTGTCAATGGCTGCACTTCTACTTGTAGGGGGAGGGGATGTTTCTGAGCCTCGGCTTTATAGATTTGGAGAATCACCTCGCGGTCGGCGGGATCGGTATAGTAGATGCCGGTGCGGTATCGTGTCCCTCTATCTGCGCCTTGTTGGTTGAGGCTTGTGGGGTCAATGGACTTGAAGTACATCTCCACTATGTCCGTGAGCGGGATGCGGTGGCGGTTGTAGCAGAGGTGCACGGACTCTGCATAGCCGGTGGTGTCGGTGTATACCTCTTGGTAAATGGGGTTGGGGCTATTGCCGTTGGCGTAACCCGTTTCGGTAAAGATAACGCCGTCGAGCAACTTGAGGTAATGCTCGGCGCCCCAGAAGCAGCCTGCTGCCAGCCAGAGATCCTTCTCGCCGCCCATCAGCACTGCCACGAGGCGTTCGAGCCAAAGGCGGTCCACCTCGTCAAAGGTGGACAGGTATTGGCTGTCGATGTCGAGAACGCCCACCACCTGGCCCTCAGAGAAAATCGGCACGACGATTTCACTGCGTGAGGCGCTGCTGCAGGCGATGTGACCAGGGAACTGCTCCACATCCTCCACCACGATGCTGCGACGTTCGGCCCATGCGGTGCCGCACACGCCGCGACCGTGTGCGATGCGGGTGCATGCCAGCGAACCCTGGAAAGGTCCCAGCACCAATTCGCTCTCCACCACGCGGTAAAAGCCGGTCCACCAGAAATGGAAGGTCTCGTGGAGTAGTGCGGCGATGTTGGACATGTTGGCGATGAGGTCGCTCTCGTTATTCACTATGCTGTGTGCCTGACGGAGCAGGTTTTGGTATTGGTCTTCTTTTTGCATGACGGGTATTTTTTTTACATGAACGCCGCCGGCGTCATGTTATTGCTCATACAAGGATGCCCACAAAAGATATTTTCCGTTGCGTCGGATGTTGACATAATTTTTTTTGGTAAATCTACATGATTGTCCACGAAAAAGCTGGATGAGTTGAAAAATTATTACTGTACGGTAAATATCGCTTTAATACCAAATGATCAAGCAAAGCGAAATATTCCGAACCCGAAAGCTGGATGAGTTGAAAAATTATTGCTGTACGGTAAATATCGCTTTAATACCAAATGATCAAGCAAAGCGAAATATTCCGAACCCGAAGGTTTCAAATGTTTATAGAAGGATGATCCCATGCATGGATTCCGATTCCGAAGGATTCGTATGTTTGTAAAGAATATTAAATCCGTCCGATTGCTTATGGATTGCTTGCTTATGCCAGCCTGACAAAAAATGAAAAACCATAATCTTCTCAATATTAATAGATTAATCTATTAATGTTTATTTTTTACTCCACACATTAAAAAAACAACCCTCACATCGCATACGTGTAAGGGCTGAGATAGTAAGTTTTGGTGCGGATGAGGAGACTCGAACTCCTACGCCTCTCGGCACTAGATCCTAAGTCTAGCGCGGCTACCAATTACGCCACATCCGCTTCAATTTGTGGCTGCAAAAATACAATTATTTTTGAAATGTTCTACTTTTTTTTGAAATAATACTTTCTTTTCTTAAATATATAAAAGACAGTTATATATAAATTTTTTGAATAAATTATTCATTACCGTATAAAAACTGTTCGGGAACATCGGACAATTCCAAAAAAAGATGTAACTTTGCTCCCGCAAATAAAGAGGTGAATTTTTAAATAAATAATTATAAATCAAATCATTATAGTAAAATAAATATTATGGCAAAATTGCTTTTATTAGGAGATGAAGCTATCGCACAAGGTGCACTTGATGCCGGCTTATCAGGGGTTTACGCTTATCCGGGCACCCCATCAACGGAAATTACCGAGTTTATTCAAAATTCCAAACAAGCTGCGGAAGGTCATATT